>SDBV01004548.1_pt1 | contig 19890 bp, 18 predicted proteins | sample 2277081 | NCBI WGS metagenome assembly SDBV01 (sample SAMN10402039, study PRJNA504765) | marine sediment metagenome | isolation source: marine sediment core GS10_PC15, 223 cmbsf | place: Arctic Ocean: Southern Knipovich Ridge | collected 2010
CGAGAGTTTTCAAGGAAGGCGAAGATGGCAATGCCTTAGCATTGTCGATGCAGCCTGACGCAGATAACCGATGCCGCCGCCAGATCAAACGCTACAAAGAAGTTGAAAACGCTCTAACCCCATCAGCGCAAAAAAGCAGGCGGACCTTTTGAGATATGTAAGGTCCGCCCGAAGCACGAGACGCCGCCAGGTAGCCCCGGTTTTCTAACGCTGCTATGTGTCGCAAAGCAACGAGCAACCGAAGGCTCTACAAGCAAGCGCGCCGACGCGGTCTCAGGCGTCGGCTCACAATTGTTACGCAGATTTCAGTTAGGCTTTTTGCAACCTGCGTCTAAAATTCATACAAACACCGCCGACCAGGAGAAAACCCAATGTCGCCGGCTCGGGAATATCAAATGTCTCGGACAAGGCCCAGATAACTTCGCCATCAATCTGGGCAAACTCACTGCCGCCGGGGCTGGCCGACCAACCACCGTTGGTTAATTGATTAGCTATAAGGTAACTTCGACCTGCCAGGATCTCGTCGTCGAATCGGCCGTCGCTATTGGCTGCATTAAGTGCCAGCATCGCATAGGCCGTTACACTGGTATCCTCGTCGGCTGATGTAGGGCTAGTTAAACTGCTATGGCCGTACCAGGAGCCGTTTACATTTTGATTGCCAGCCAGCATGTCAGCTAAGTCTGCTACGCTGTCAGCTGCGGAAAAATCACCCGTCAGCGGATCATGATCCAAGCCAAGCTGCGAAAGCCCCCACACCCCGCCGGCTAGGCCCAACAGATCCGAGCCCATAGTTGACGGAAAAGAGCTATCCAAAGCATCGATGCTATCTTTGATGGTATCGACAAAAAGATTCGTCTGCAGCGAACTACCCGCACGCGGAGAGACGATGGCCAGGGGAGCAATATCCCATGCAACCAAGTTCTGGGAACCATCGGCTACGCGGTCGGCCTGAATCTTGGCTACAAAGCTGGTGGCGCTATAGTTGACGAAATCCATCGTGTAGGTGCCGGTCGCAAGCTGTGCAAAGAACGCCTCTGCCTGGATGCGATAGAGACTGGTACTTGTAGCATCGAAGAGTTTTATCAGCGCCAGGGGGTTGGCGGTTCCTATCCAGTCGGAAGTCTGATTCGTCAGAAGATCGGCGAAGTCCGTCGCAGCCGCCAGATGCGTTCCATCGTTCGTCTGGCCATACGCACCAAGCAGACCGATCGCGATCGGCCCGCCGATGTTTACATCAACCGGGGTTGAACCTATCGGGACAGCCCAGCCGTCGTCAGCTTGCGTTGCTACCAGACGGTCTGCACCATCAGCAATTACGCTCGTCAGGCTCGCAGATGCAGGAGAGACCGCCAGCAGCAATACAGCTGCAACTGCCAGGTAGATTTTCGTTTGGTTCTTAATTTTTCGGCTCCATCCACACATCATCGGCCTGAAACTTACGCCAACAACAGGTGTAATTACATCACGGACGATACAAGGTAACGTGGAACTTGGCCGGGCGGCCTGGGCGTGCGAGAAAGCGGTGCTCGACGCGACTCCTCCTGAGCGGAAAGAACCGTATGCTCCCTACGATTCTTAAGCTACAACCGATTCTACACGATTTTTTGAGTCTGTCAATAAGCGCCGTAGCAAATTACGCAAAAAAGCTATTTTAACCCATCAAAATGCGATCAACGCCGGCTGATTGCCCGGAACAGGCCTGACGGCAGTCCGATAACCCCCGGCATGCTCGCGCCCTTCCCTTGGCGCCTGCCATCGGCGACAATATCATGCTGAGCGGCAATGTTACTAGGTGAACTTCCCTGGGAGTTACCAGCATGAGCGTTACCCCATCTCGGCCTAAGTGGCCGGGTACTATGACCGATCGCCAGCGCTTTCGTCGGCAGATGCACTACGAGCCGGTGGACCGCTGCTTTAACATGGAGTTCGGCTACTGGGATGAGAACTTCCACACCTGGCCGCTTTTCACTGAAAATGGGGTTACCAACAACGCCGACGCGGATAAATTCTTCAACTTCGACAGGATCAAAACCGTCTCAGGCAAGATATGGCTGAACCCCGCTTTCGACGAGAAGGTCATCGAAGAAAGCTCGACCCGGAAGATTATTCGCAACCGCGAAGGGGTGCTGGCAGAGGTACCCACCGACGGCCACGATTCGATCCCGCATTTTATCAAATCATCAATTGAGACCCCCGACGACTGGGCTCGGGTCAAGGCTGAGCGACTCAACGTCGACGACCCGGTCCGCATCATCGACGTCGAAGCGATCAAGGAACTCCACCCGGAAGACCGCGACTACCCGCTGGGCGTGGGGTGTGGCTCGATGATCGGCAAGGTTCGCAACCTGCTGACCTTCGAGGGCCTGGCCTATGCGGTGTACGACTACCCGGAGATGGTCGAAGATATGGTCGAAACCTGCTGCGTGCTCGTGGAGCAGTCACTGGACCAATTGCTGGGATGCGGCTTGCAGTTCGACCTGGCCACCGGGTGGGAGGATATCTGCTTCAAGAACGGACCCATCGTCTCGCCGGATTTCTTCCGCGACGTGGTCATGCCGCGATACAAGCGAATCCGAAAACGCCTCGACGAGCACGGCATCGATATCTGGTACACCGACTGCGACGGCGACGTCCGGCCTATCCTGCCATACCTGCTGGAAGGCGGTATCAACTGCCTGTTCCCCTTCGAGGTAAACAGCGCAGGCCATCCCTGTGCCATCCTGGATGAGTTCGGCCCCGAGCTTCGGATTATGGGCGGCGTGGATAAGATGCAGCTTGGCGCCGGCCGGGATGCAATCAAACAGTGCCTCGAAAGCCTCGCTCCGTTGGTCGATCGCGGGGGCTACATCCCCTTCTGCGACCACCGCTGCCCGCCAAACGTCGCACCCGAAGACTACCTGTACTACCTCGACCTCAAAGAGCAGATGTTCGGCCGCCTGGGATAAAAAAAGATCGATACTCCCCTTATCCCCCACCGGAACTCCGTCGAGTAGGTCACCGATTTGCTCAAATATCGCCGATTAGACTGGATGAGGCTTGTGGCCTTTGCAAAACTCACGGAGATGAGCCATGTAAGGCGATCGGCCTGCCGTCCAGATTGCAGATAGCCCAACCAGCACATAGATGATCCTGGAAAAGATCGTCCCTAGCTCGCCGGCTGTTATTGCAACCAGGTTAATATCGAACAGTCCGACCATACCCCAGTTCAGTCCGCCAACAATCAGTAGAAGCAACGCTGTGAAATCAATTGGTCGTAGATTACGCATCGGAGAACCTCTTTTCAATTGCGATGCCCACTTTCCCGCCTAGACCGGACGTTACAGATCCGACCACGCCGGCCGCTCCGCGCTTCCTACAATCAATTTTAGGCCTGCCGTGGCCGATTACACGGCCTGTCCGTAAAGAATTGTCGGAAAACACACCTACTCTACTCGCACTTGAGCTCGAACAATCTCTTTTCAATGCGGTCTAGCCTTCGCATGGCAGAGTCTCTGAACATCATCATCCAGAAGAAGAGCTTGAGGCTACTGACGATCATCAAAGCTGCCAGAAAAACCGTCGCCCACAAGATCTGATCGCCTGTCGCCTCAGAACCGAAGAACTTCACCACCGAGAAAATCCATAACGCCGAAAACGCGAAGGTGTAGATGAACAGCATAACCGCCATCCACGCCAGCGGCCCGGTGAACGTATTGCCCATCAAACCCCAGATCGATTCTGGCTTGGCTTCCGATATTTGTTCACTCTGGTTCATGTCAATCCTTCCCGCGATTTGAGGTAACGTTCCTGAAAATAATATCGCTCTGGTAAACCTCGATGCACAAATTTAACGCTAAAGCTGCTTTCTGGCCGATAGAAATAGCAGTGGTATCTAAGCAATTAATGAGGCTTTAAGCTCCATCGATGGTGTATTCAAGCCAAAAATTTGCGGTTCTTGAAGATCCGGCCCACGCCGCCGGTATACCCTCATCGGCTGTGTTTGAACTGATGATCGATCTGTCGCCCAAGCCCATCCACATAGCAATCGTTGCAACGGAACTCCAGGCAACAATGAGCGACCTTGTACCTGCCGCGCGCCAGTTCGCTTCGATAATCAGCAAAACCATCGTCGATAACCTTCGCGCACAAGGCCGGGACGTACCATGCCAAAAGGGCTGCGATGAGTGCTGCCGATATATGATTTCGCTGGCCCCGGCGGAGGCTTTCCGCCTGGCGGAGGAAGTTGACAATATGGACGAACCGAAACGCTGGCAAACGCTCAGCCGGTTCGACCAACTCGCCCGGAAAATCCTCACTTCTCCCTTGCCAGAGATCTCAGCCCAGGCTATCGACAACTGGTATCAGTCCATGAATCTGACGTGTCCGTTCAATAGGGATCATATCTGCCAGACGTATGCAACCCGCCCGATAGTCTGTCGCGAGTATATTGTTACCACCCCGGCCGCCCACTGCAGCCAGGGAGATACAGGCAAAAGTGAACCAGTACCTGCTGCCCCCAGCATCGCAGAAGCGCTGGTTGAACTGGCGGGAGAATTGGAACAAGCCCCCGGAGAGGCTGTAATCCTACCGCTGGTTATCGCATGGGCAAAGACATACTCTCACCGCAGCAGACGAACCTGGCCGGCGAAGCACCTCGCCCAGCGATTTGTAGCTATCGTCCAGGCAGATGCGGATAAATCTGCCCACCAGGCAGACATGGGTGTTTACTCTCCGAATGTAACCCATATCCCCAAGAGCTTTGTGGGAACCCTTGCCAACAAAACCCGATAACCCTCAATTCGCAAATAAACTCGCGCGCCTGACCATCCGATAAAAACTCCAGCAGTATCTCTGCAGGAAAAAAGTGAGGCTATAAGTTTAATCGATGACGTTTTCAGGCCAGCAATTTGCTGTTCTTCTCTATCCGGGTCCCCCGGCCGAGATAGCCTCATCATCCGTATTCCAGTTGAGGATTGATCTGTCGCCCAAGCCCATCCACCTGGCAATCGCTGCAACGGATCAGCCGGCGACGATGAGCGACCTGGCACCTGTCGCACGCGAGTTAGCTACGATAATCAGTAAAACCGTCGTCGATAACCTTCGCGCACAAGGCCGGGACGTAACATGCAAAAAAGGGTGCGATTGGTGCTGTCTATATCTGGTTTCGCTGGCACCGGCGGAGGCTTTCCGCCTGGCCGCCGAGATCAACAACCTGGACGAACCGAATCGCCAGCAAACCCTCGGCCGGTTCGACCAACTCGCCCGGAAAATCCTGGCTACTCCGCCACCAGAGCCTGCAGCCCAAGCTATCGATAATTGGTGCCGCTCCATGGATCTGACGTGCCCGTTCCTTAAAGATCATCTCTGCCAGCAGTACCAGATCAGGCCGATAGTCTGTCGCGAGTATATTGTTACCACCCCGGCCTCCCACTGCCACCAGGGAGATACAGGCAAAAGTGAAACCGTAATAGCTGTCCCCAGCATCGCAGAAGCGCTGGTTGAACTGGCGGGGGAATTGGAACAAGCCACGGGCGAGGCTGTAATGCTACCGCTGGCTATCGCATGGGCAAAGACATACTCTCACCGCAGCAGACGAACCTGGCCGGCAAAGCACTTAGCACAGCGGTTTGTAGCTACCATCCAGACAGCTGCGGATAGATTCGCCAGCCGAGCAGCCTGAGTCGATACCCGCGCCCTACTTACATATGCTGTCCCCAACCGTCTACTTCTGTCACAATGTTGTTTAAACCAAATCTAACTGCAATCACGTCATGGCCGAGTTGACCCTCTGGCCCCAGCCTTTTCAGGTAAAACCATGTCGTGCCGATCCTGCGACCTTTATATATTTTGGGTTCATACAGTTCGTGTTCACGATCAGGAACACCAAGAATCCGCTGGACTTCGGCGGGTGACATTCCTGGCTCAATCATTTGGTGTTTAGCTACTATCTCGGCCCATCGGACACCAAAATCTACGAGCGAATCTTCCATGATACCCGGCATACCTCTTAACGGTTCTTTTCTTGTACACCCAGCCCCATGACATACGAGGATAGCCAATCCAGCAACGATTATGGTTCTCACAAATATGAGCATGGAACATCTTCCTTTCATCAAAAGGCATACACTTTTCCCGCCGGCCGGGTTCCCGCGGCTTGGGTGCAAGCAAGTTGCACGCCCTACTTAATACTTACTCACAACCAAAGCATACCCAACCTGTTACCCCTTGCCAACACACCTGATTACTCCAGATGCACAAATAAACTCGCGCGCCCTATCGTTCCGGGGGGCGGCAGATAGCTCTTACCAGCCGAGCAGCCTGAGGTAATTCCACTGCGAAAGTAAGGCGAATCGCCAAGAGCTTCCCGGGAATCCTTGCCACCTAGGCCGGCGATGAATATCATCGCTGATCGACCCATGGCTGATGAGACCCCGGCACAACTCGACACACCCGCAATGCGGCAGTACAAATCCTTCAAGGACCAGTACCCCGATTACATCCTGCTGTTCCGCATGGGCGACTTCTACGAAATGTTCTACGAAGACGCCAAAATCGCCTCGCGCGTGCTTGGCATTGCTCTTACCAGCCGATCAAAAGGCCCAACCGCGATCCCTCTTGCAGGCCTGCCGTACCACGCGCTGGACAGCTACCTCGGCCGGCTCGTCGAAGCGGGCCATCGCGTTGCCATCTGCGAACAGGTCGAGGATGCATCCAAAGCCAAGGGCATTGTCAAGCGAGACGTTACCCGGCTGATTACTCCCGGAACCCTGACCGACGAGACACTGCTAACCCAGCGCGAGGGCAACTACCTCGCAGCCGTATTCCAGACGACCAACCCCAAGCCTGGGGCAAATGTAGGCATCGCCTGGACGGAGCTATCTTCCGGTGCGTTCTGGACGATGACGAGCCCAGCTGAGCACCTGCTGGACGAACTTGCCCGCATCCGCCCGGCGGAGGTACTTTACGCCGAGTCCAGCCCAGCCGACACTGCCGAGTTCCGCAACTCGATCAGCCAGATAGTTTCGTCGGCCCCCACGCCTCGCCCGCCGTGGGCCTTCGATGCCCGCGCCGCCACCGAAGCTCTCACCAACCATTTCGCCGTGAAGACGCTGGAGGGGTTCGGTTTCGCCGGCTGGGATGAGTCGGTATCCGCCGCCGGTGCGATAATCGAATATCTGAGAGAGACGCAAAAGACAGCGCTTGCCCATATCCGCTCGCTGCGGCGGTTCGACCGGGCCGACCATATGATAATCGACGCAAACACGCTCCGCTGCCTGGAGATCCACCGCACGTTGCGGACTAATAAACGCGTCGGTTCACTGCTGAATAGTATCGACCGGACCGCAACCGGCATGGGCGCGCGGCTGCTCGCGAATTGGCTGAGCTTCCCGCTTACGGGCTACTCTCCGATAACCGCCCGCCAGGACGCAATAGAAGAACTCGCAGATAACCGCACGCAGCTTACATCGCTGCGCGAACTGCTGACCCAGACTTCCCAGATCGACCGTATCACCGCGGGGATTTCCATGGGCCGGGTCAGGCCGAGGGAATTGGTAGCTCTCGGTGATACGCTACGATTGCTGCCTCAAGTCCATTCGCTGCTGTCCGACTGTCAGGCCGATCTAATTAGCCAATTGGCTCCCGATCTTACAGGCCTGGACAGCCCGGCTGCGATTATCGCAAGAGCAATTGATCCCGAATGCCCCAACACGCTTCGTGATGGCGGAGTCATAGCCGATGGTTATAACGAGCAACTGGATCACTTCCGCCGCATCGGCCAAGACGGCAAGAGCTGGCTGGCACAGTACCAGGCAGACCAGTCCAAGCTGACCGGAATTGCCACCCTCAAGGTCGGCTATAACAAGGTCTTCGGATACTACATCGAAGTTTCCCACGCCAATAGCGATAAGGTGCCCGATAACTTCGTCCGCAAGCAGACTCTCAAAAACGCCGAGCGCTACATCACCGACGAACTGAAGCGATACGAATCGGAAGTTCTCTCTGCCGGCGAACGGGCGAGGATTCTCGAAGCGGAGCTTTTCGAGCAGGTCCGGGTCGCGCTTTGTGAGTATGTCCCCACTCTTCAGGCGGCGGCCGAGGCACTTGCGAACCTGGATGTTTTATCTGGGCTTGCGTTGCTTGCCAACGAGCGAAACTGGAAAAGGCCCGTTATCACGCAGGATAACGTGCTGGATATCGTCGGCGGCAGGCATCCGGTGCTCGAAGAGCAACTGGCTGAGCAGTTCGTACCCAACGACGTGCAGATGGATGCGAAAAAGCGCCGCCTTGCAATCGTTACCGGCCCGAACATGGCCGGCAAGAGTACCTATATCCGCCAGACGGCACTGCTGGTGCTGCTGGCCCAGACGGGAAGCTTCATCCCCGTTGACGAGGCGACCATCGGCCTGGCTGACAGGATTTTCACCCGCGTAGGAGCAGCCGACGAACTCCAGCGAGGCCTCAGTACGTTCATGCTCGAGATGGTCGAAACTGCCAACATCTTAAACAACGCCACGAGCCGGTCGCTGGTGATTCTCGACGAGGTCGGACGCGGCACGAGCACATACGACGGGCTGGCCCTGGCCTGGGCCATCAGCGAACACATCGCACTGAAGCTGAATTGCCGCGCACTGTTCGCTACGCACTACCACGAGCTTACGGAACTATCGGATATGCTCGACGGTGTCTTTAACCTCAACGTAGCCGTCCGCGAATGGGCCGACGAGGTAATCTTCCTGCACAAGATCATCCCCGGCGGGACCGACCGCAGCTACGGCGTCCACGTCGCCCGCCTCGCCGGCGTGCCGAAAGATGTTATCGACCGGGCCAAGGCCATCCTGCCTCAACTGCAGGCCCACTTAGCTGAAGGTTTGGACATGCCGGAACTGGCCGAGAAGGCCCGAGCCGCGGCCGAGCAGCTTGCACTGTTCGCCGACCCGGGAACGAACATCGCACGACAACTAAAAGACGCCGACCTGGAAAACATGACACCCATGCAGGCACTCGACCTGCTGAGAAAACTCAAGAGCCAATTATAGGTAACTCCCCTCTCATGCCACGCTTATGAACCGTCTCGAGTCGATTATACTCAATATGAACACCCGTTTCCGGGGTTGTTTTTGGTGATTGCCCTCCAGCACCATCCAAATACGCTTTCAAATCATACGATAGAAATTTATAGCCAGTGAAGCTAAGGAAATCATCATATCTTTTTTTAGTATCACCATTACTATCGTCCCGCGTAATCACGTCGAAGCCTTCTAAGTTCTCACAATCAAGGATAGCTGATTTGAACAGATAACGGACATAAGCATCTGATTCGGGGAGGGAGTATCCAAGCACCCTGACGTAGTTCGCATTACGAAGCAAATTAAATGCTAATCGCCATGCAGGACGTACTGCTTCATTGGACCCTTTGCTCCAAGTCGGAGGAACTATAATGGGAGTCTTATCGGACCCATGAGGTTCGACAGACCCGTGAAGTTTGGCCAGATAAAATTGGTCAGAATCAATACTTTCATCTTCCTCAAGGCCAACCTTAAGCTGAACTTTTGCCCCAATGCCTTTGAGACGATCTAAAACACTCTCAACAATAAGATCATAGTTGAGCGTAATTAGTGAATACTCAGCCCCATTCTCCAAAACAGAACAACTAGAAGAGAGCCGCCCATGTTTATCGGTAACCTTGACAACTAAATTGCATAGGGAGGCAACAAATGAATAGTAGGGTAGCCAACACCTGCCACCTGGCAAACCAAGTAAAAATCGATGTTGTGGTTCATCTCTTCCTGGGAAGCTTTCTAAATCAGGCGTGTGATGTGTTATCACATCTTGAATAAGCTTGATGAACTGGCCCTGCTCTCCATTTTTATACAGATAATATTTCATCTCGAGAATGGATAATACCTCTTCAATATTAAAGAGATCAGTCTCGTAATAGTTTTTGGCAAAAGAAAGTTTCTCTTTGAGCATTTTGAACACATCCCCAAAGTACCCGTAAGTTTTTGGTTCTTCAGCAAACATATTCTTGGCCTTGGAAAGGAAATTGGCCATCACGGGCAACCCGAGCGGTTCAGAAAAGCCTGCACCAAGAACGTATACAACTTTTTTCATCAGAAACCTCCCCAACTGGCGAAATGGTTCTATCTGTTTATTTCCGAACCAGCAGTTTAACAATTCGTTGGTAGTTAAGAAAGTAGACAAGTGGGTTTCGGCTGGGCAGCTTCTATAAAAAGTTCTAGAATGTCTCGCTATGGATACACCTGGTGACAAAATCAAAGTGTTGTTTTTGTGCACTGGTAATTCGTGCAGGTCGCAGATGGCAGAAGGCTGGGCGCGTCAGCTTAAGGGCGATTGCGTCGAAGCCTTCTCGGCTGGGATCGAAACCCACGGCCTGAACGAAAGCGCAGTAGCTGTCATGGCAGAAGCAGGCGCAGATATCACCGGCCAGCGGTCACAGCACGTTGATGAATTCGCGGATGTCGAGTTCGATTACGTCGTAACCGTATGCAGCGCAGCCCATGAAAGCTGCCCGGTATTCCCCGGCGATGCAAAGATCGTCCACGTCGGCTTCGACGACCCGCCCGCACTTGCCAAAGCTGCAACCAGCGAGGCTGAGGCGATGGACTGCTACCGCCGCGTGCGAGATGAGATACGCAAATTCGTCGAGACACTTCCTAAAGGTTTGACCAACAGGTAAGTCGGTCGCCCAGCAAGCTCTTACCCACGCCAGCTGACGATAATTTTACAGCAACCTAAAGGTTTGACCGGCTGAGCTATTTGAAAGGCGAGCCTCTAGGCGCGTATGCTTGGGGTAGGCTGACAAATAAAAAGGGGATAGCCGATGAATTGCGACATAACTCGCAGGGGTCTTTTCAAACTCGCCGGAGCCGGAGCGCTGGCGGTAACAGCCGGCAAGTTAGCCTTCGCCGATGAAGCAACCACAGCCCCCACTTCAAGTGGATTGGATTTACCGGGGACCTTCGATGGCACTGAATACACCTTGCCCCAGCTGCCCTACCCATATAACGCGCTGGAGGGCCAGTACCAGGAGCGAACCCTTCGCATTCACCACGACCGCCATCATGGTGGATACGTAAAAGGGGCTAACAAAACTCAGGCGAAACTTACCCAGGCAAGGAAAGCGGGAGATTACTCAGCCATCAAGGCCCTGTCGCGGGATCTGGCGTTCAATGTCAGCGGCCACGTGCTGCACAGCCTGTTTTGGCTATCGATGAAGCCTGGTGGATCTGAGGTGCCGGTGACTCTAGCTGCGGCGATGACGAAAAGCTTCGGCTCGGTCGATGCGGGAAAGCTGCAACTCGCTGCAGCGTCGAAAGCAGTCGAAGGCAGCGGCTGGGGAATATTGGCCTATGAACCGCTAAGCCGGTCACTGGTAATTGGCCAGATTGAAAAACACCAGAACCTTGCGCTGCTCTGTTCGATCCCCCTGCTGGTATGCGACGTCTGGGAGCACGCCTACTATCTGCAATACCGATCCAATCGGGCCAACTGGGTCCAGGCGTTCATGTCGATCGCTGACTGGCAGTTCGCCGCCAACCGATACGCATCAGCCAAACAGCTTTGACTGGCCCTTCGGTTTCGCCGATTACTCGTTTGCCCAACTGGGTAAATCGTCTTCGGTATCCTCGTGTTTGTAGAAACACTTGGCGATCTTATCTGCCATCAGGTCTGCCAGACGGCGGGCGAGCTTGGTACGGTGCCCCGGCGACATCTCAGCCTCCATCGGCGTGCGTACCTGGGGCAGCGGGTAACCGCCTCGACGATCTTTAGGCCAGAGCCTTCCCTCATTTACATCTACCACCCTGATTGATGTCTCGAACACACCCTCCCAAAGCGGCGCGATCTGCTGGCCTCTGAGCTGAAACTTCTCGATCTGGACGTACAAAACGATATCGGCCCCGACCTTCTGGCCGACTTGATTGATATAGAGATCGCGGAAACCAGGATCGGAAGCCGTCATGGTTATAAACTTGCGATAGGGAATGGTCTTTTCGACTATTTCGTTAGCCTCAAGCTGATCGTTCAGTCGCTGAGTCAACTCAACAACAATCGGCTCGTACTCATGCTGGCCTGGCTCGGCGTCAATGAAGACAAGGATTGTCTTGCCCTTTGGCATCTTAAATAAAGGAGCAACCTTTGGCGGTGGAACAAAAAGATAAGCCAGCCAACCCACTCCAGCACAGCCTCCACATACCATCGAGGTTAATAGTAAAATTACCCAAAGTACCTGACAGCGAATGAGTCTTGTCATAGTGCCTCCGGCGATTCGTGCTTGTAGAACTTCCTGACGAGTTGCTCGGCAAATAGTTTTTGGGTCCGGTAGCGGATCTGACGATCATCCCCGTCAATTCGCCCCATTGAAGGCTGCTGCGGCCAGGTCGAACCTAGATCCGAGCTATACCACAGCCGGGCGTTTGACTCGGGCAGGGATGCATCCCATACGCTGGCCTCGGCCTGGAGAAAGCCCTGATACAAGTGCTGGCTTCCAGGCTGGCGCGTCCGGAAATCCAGAACTGCAACCAACAGAACATAATCTGCCCCCAGGACACGCGCCAACTCCGTGCGATCAAGAGAATCCCAGTGAATATTTTGAGCCTGGTACAGCAGGATATCTTTGGATGAAATAAGCTCGATCCGGTCAACTTTATCTTTGAGCTCCTGATAAATAGCCAACGAAAGCTCCTGCTGTAAATAACGGTGCTGGTAGCCGGTCTTCTGATCGGCGTAGATAACCACCGCAACCTTACCATCGGCGAGGCCATCAAACTCAGCGGGGACCTTCTCACCGGAACCGCCAAAGAAGACATAAGCGTTGTATCTGGCAATATCACACCCGCCGGCTACGACAGTCAAAAGCAAACAGCTCCACAGAATTGTCTTTCTCATAATTACACCTTAACAGCATCGGTTCCGATTTAACTCAGTGGATCGGAAACTGGCCCGTCGAGAATCCGACGATTAAGTTAACGACCCAACCAACAAACACACCGGCCGCGACGATTAGAAACCACCAAGCGCCGGGCCTGGCTGCCTTGGCTAGAACATCCCAGCCAAAGAAAACCTCCAGAGCCCCTGATATCGCACCTAGTATCAGGGCAATAAAAATAACTAAACCAAATATGTTTGCCCGAATACCCAGCCACAACCGTCCATCAGCAAAGGCCGAGACGGAGGTCGTCAACCCGCAGGTCGGGCATGGCCAGCCCGTTTCGACCAACATCGAACAGGCGGACAGGCCCAACTGCCGATGCGTTCCATAGCCCCAGTCGGTCGGGCTTAGCCCGCGGGCAATGGCCAGGACCGTAACACAGCCTACAAATACAGCCAATCCTCGCAGCCGCCGCTTGAACATCAGGGCAGGCCTGTTTCCCACGGATCGATTAATGGCTGGCTTGACATTGCACTCGGTGGACATCTGTGTGCCTTGAGTTAGGTAGGCTAAGCCATATTGTGCGCCCAAGCGGGGATAAGATCAACAAAACTACCCTTACCAAGTGAGGGAATTGACCATCAGCTGGCTGATTAATCAGGGTCAGGTCGCCAGAGCAGCTCGGCAATATCCTCCCGGCCGGCCAACCTCTGGACCATCGCGATACCGGCCGTCAGATTCGCAGCTTTGTTAAGCTGGTGGGCATCCGAACCAGTTGCGAGCTTAACGCCCCTGGAGATGCATTCAGATATGAATTGCTCAACAGGGAAGCTGTGATGGAAATTGATCTCCACTGCAACGGACGCCTGGGCCAATTCCTCCGCCAACAGTGAAGGAATATGGGCTGGGACCGATCTGCCAGGCCAACTGAAAAGCCTGAGAGGATGGGCAAGAATATCCACTCCGCTCCCAAGCAGACCGCGAGTATATCGCATGAACTCATCAGCGAAGGCCTTATCGCTTAGCGAGCCGATATCGGCAGCCATGAAATGAATCGCACCGAGCAGAACATCGGGAATATCTCTATCTTCATCTCGAATGGTAAGCTTACCGCACCGATCCAGCTCCACCTCAAGACCAATCCGAACATAATCGCTCCGCAAGGAACAGATATCACGGATGAACTGGGCGGTCCGGGAAGGCCCCTCCTGCCACAACTCGGGCCTGGAGATGTGCTGGCCATGCATGAATTCCTCACGGGCGACATAGAGTTGCGGGGCATGCTCAGTAAGGCAGATGCCCGAGACGCCGAAGGCGCGCGCTCGGGCAATGTTGGCCCGGGCAGTTACGTCCGTTCCGCAGTAGGCCATCTCAGTATGGGTATGGCAGTCATAAACAGCTAATCCATCCGGCATTGATAACTGCCGCTGCTCGAGAGAAACATCTTTGCCGTCAAGTGTAACTATCGAGTAACTGAATGGGCTTTTGCACAACGCCGGCACGGTTATATATTTAACGCCTGACAGTTCACTGATCGCCTGGCCCCGATGGTAATGCCCGCTGATCGACAGCGTCACGCCGGCTGCGGAGTAGTCTTCGATAACCGGCTTGCAGTTAGTCAGCATGAATGGAGACTTAGAAACGATATCAGGGTAGATCGGATTGTGCTGGAGCGCAATTACAGGCCCGCTACCTTTGGCGGCTAGGTCAGTGAAAATTTTTCTGTCGGCTTCAGCCCGGCTGCCATAGTCGCCGTCATGCCGATCGGCAAAAATATAAAACCGATAACCGTCCAATTCAACCAGGCCAGGACGGAGACCAAACTTTTTGTAAAGTCTCTTTGCGGGGCCGTCGTGGTTGCCCGCAACGACCAGAATGGGAGTCCCTTTGGCTGCTCGCGTGATCTTTTCGGCGATTTCGGCCAGGGCTTTATCCGCCCAATCAGCATCGCCGTCATTAATCAAATCACCCATTACCGCAATCGCATCGAACCCGCCGCGACGATTAGCGTCATCGATCGCGCGAACCAAAAGCTCGCAGCCCAGGCTGGTGTACTGACCCCTGCCGTCAGGGCCGATCTCGCCGGCAGACGGATCGTAATGAGCATCTGCCAGCACGAGCAGCCGAAATTTGTTGTCAGCACTCACACGATTTCCTTTAAACAAACCTATCTACCGCCCATCCGAACATTGGCACAGCTGGCTTAAAAAATTCAGCACTCACACGATTTCCTTTAAACAAACTTACTCACCGGCCGTCCGAACATTGGCAAACCAGGCCAACAGTAAATATAATCGTCTTTAGCGATCTTGAAGTACAACTCAATATCAATTTCACAAAAGAGGCTGGATTATGAGTGATTATTCTTACAGCGAAACGTTGCAGCAAGTCATCGCCGGAAATGACCTGCCACAGCAGCAAACCCACTGGGCGTTCAACCAGATCATGGACGGCACTTGGAGTGAATCGCAAATTGCCGGCCTGCTGGTAGCACTGGCAGCAAAGGGCGAAACCACCGATGAAATAGCAGGAGCAGCCCTTGCGATGCGCGAGCATGCAGCGAAAATCGAAACCGGCGGGGCAGATGTTATCGACACCTGTGGAACCGGCGGTACTGGCCTCAGCACGCTGAACGTATCGACCGGAGCAGCTCTGGTCGCCGCCGGAGCCGGGGTGAAGGTTGCCAAACATGGCAACCGCACCAACACTCGTGCCTCAGGGTCAGCCGACGTGCTTAAAGCACTCGGGGTTAATATCGATGCCGACGTCCCAACCGTCGAAAAATGCCTAGCCGAGGCGAACGTATGTTTCTGCTTTGCGATCCTATGCCACCCAGCGATGAAATACGCCGGACCCGTTCGCAAATCTCTCGGCGTCAGAACCATTTTCAACGTTCTTGGGCCTCTGACCAATCCTGCTGGGGCACGCCGACAGGTTATGGGCGTCTTTGATGCAAAACTCACAGAGACCATTGCCCAGGTGCTTTCGACCCTGGGAGCAAAACGGGCGATGGTCGTCCACGCCGAAGATGGACTGGACGAACTATCGGTAACCTCGCCAACGAAAATCTCCGAACTGGCTAACGGGCAGATTACAACCCGAACCGTCACCCCGGAAGATTTCGGCCTCACCAGAGCTAGCCTCGAAGATCTGACGATAGACTCGCCCGAGCAGTCAGCGCAGATAATCCGCGATGTACTGTCAGGTAAGCCGGGCCCGGCCAGGGATATTATTACCCTAAACGCCGCAGCCGCCCTGGCCGTTGCAGGCAAGGCCCAGACGATCGCACAGGCCATTGCCATTGCAACCGAATCAATCGATTCCGGCTCAGCAGCTGCAGCGCTGGCAAAACTGATCGAAATCTCAAATGGCTGATATCACAATGAGGTTCTGATGGCAAAGATAAATCCCAAACGACGATCTTTCCACACACGAGGCTTTACGACCATACTGCTTACCTTCTCGTTCATCATTGTCGCCGTCAGCGGAATTGCTCTGTATCTGTCGCCGGCTACCCGCGCGAGCCGAACGCTTTGGGGGCTTTCCCATGGCGCCTGGTCATTACTTCACATGAACAGTTGCGCGGTCCTGCTGGTGGTTTCGGTTGAACATCTTCTTTTTAACTGGCACGCATTGACTGGGTACTTCGTGTCCAGGGCGACGCGATCACTTGCGTTGTGGAAGGAATTCCTGCTGGCTTTTACGCTTGCTGTGTTTCTTGTGGTCGGGACGATTCAGCGAACCCCACCTTTCAACGTAGCTGATTTCTACTCCGGGGCTGTCAGACATGCCAGGCAGGCAATGGAAAAAGCCGAACCCACATTCAAATTGGATGAACTGGAAGAGTTTGATGAGGAAGAGTTCTTCCGCCTGCCGGAACCCGAAACCACCGCCAAAGAAGAGGATTAACTAGAGCGTATTCAAGTTTCATGTAGTGGATTGGGCGCAGCGCCGGCGAGGCTGACAAGGAAGGCGAAGCAAACAAATGCCTTAGCATTGTTGATGGAACCTGACGTAAGTCAGCCGAAGTCGCCGCCAGCTCAAACGCTTGCAAAGAACTTGAATACGCTCTAGCTGGGGTCAACCCAGCCTGGCCCCGCCCATAGATTTGTAAAGCGCTTGATACGCCTCGGCTGTTTGATCCGAACAGCGCAGCGACCGGACAGGCCAGTAGCCGAACGCATCATGTATCCGCAGGCGTGCAGACACTAAACACTCAACCGGCTTGCCTACCGCCGGGAAGCTGGCCTGGCTTCGTGTGCACTCATTACTGACGGCTATCAGGCTGTTGAACTTCTGGGGGCCACATATCTGGCTGCCACCGCCACCGTTGACGTTTACATAGAATGCATGTGCGGTCTGAGAAACTCGCCGGCCCGACTTTTCAAACGCATCTACACTCCCGCCGACCGTCCCGCCGTTGGATGGATGAAGGATCAGCCTTGCACCAAACATTACCGGAAGAGTCCAGGTATCGGGGTAACGTACGTCATGGCAGATGTGCATCGAACACGGCACGGACTCGATGTCGAACTCGCCCAACCTGCAGCCATGCCAGATCTCGATCTCGCAGGAATGAACCTTCGGACACGTCGCGATAATCCCGCCGTCCGGCGCGTAGACGCGCGAGGCGTTGTAGCGAGTCTTGGCCCGGCGATGGCCTGGGACTTTTTCCCAAACTGGTAACCCAACAATCAAATACGGAGCGTTCTTGAGCCCGGAGATGAATCGTCGCAGCTTTCTCTGGGCCGCTGCGATGGGGCCTGGGTTTTTGGTAACCGAGCCGGTCGGATACAGGCCCGTAAGGCAAGTTTCCGGCGTTAGCAGCAATCGCACGCCCGCTGCGGCGGCTTGGACCAGGCCTCGCTTGATAGATTCAAGGTTAGCCTCGATAGACGGTGTATTGATTACCTGGTAGGCGCCGACATGCAGAAATTCCGGAATGCCCGATGGCACGCCGCGATGGACAAACCGCTCGAGCAAGACGCGTCCGCCTTGAACTTCGATAGATACGCCGATTTCCGGCAAAATGTCGATATCATCGCCCTGGAGGATTTTCTTGCCATCCAGCCAGGCTGTGATGTTGGCGTTTTCTCGCAGGCTATTGCCGCAGGGTTGCTTGACCAGCCGCAGGATGTGTGAGCTGGATCGCGAAATCTTCACCTTCGCCCTTGCCACCGGCTGAGGCCTGGACCACTCACTCGTTACCAGTGACGCCCTGGACTTGGCCAGATCCAACTTAATCCCAGCATGTTCCATTCCACCTGCAAAACTGAATTGCAAGATCCCGCCCGGCCGGTCCAGCGAACGGAACTTCAGTTCGATGCTATCGCCATTGCGCGTGTGTACGCCAGCCCCATCGAGACGGACCGCTCTTTTGGGCTCGGGACTGAGTGTTGTCCCTTCCCTGCCGATCGTCCATTCCAACTGACGGGCGGTAACCTCAGCCCCTAAATTGCCGACCGCGGGCTGTTCCCAGCCGTCATCGCGAGCCAGGGGCCTGCGGAAGTTTACGTCCATCAATATCCGTTTGCGCATATTCCCGATCCCATTTTTATTGTTACTTGCCTGCCAGCATTCTCTTGGTTTCGTTCTCGCCGCCGTTGATCAGATGCAGCAGCGGCGCGGGCCTATCGACGCCTTCAACAAACCCGGGCCTCGCTGCCCAGGGCGTAACCGAAAGCACGTTGGTTAAATCCATCCAGTGCTGCAGGCGCGGGGGCGAAAGGCCCCAGGTCATGTGCAGATGATTGGCTGGGGCGTACTGCTTATACTCAGCCATCGATGCATACTTGGGAACCACAAACGTATGCGGCCAATTCCAACTGGAAGTTTTTGCAACTGCCCTTGCAAGCTCGGCGGGCATCTGGACAGATTGGGCCTGATCCCAGACCATCGAGAACATCCCGCCGATCTGGCTGTATGCTAACCTGCCGGCGATACCTTCGATCCCCCCGGGGCTCATAAACGTAACGCTGTTTCCTCCGCCGGGGAAGTAATCGGCATCGGCGATCGGCATTGAAACGCCAGCCATGCATTTGCTCATCGACGCCCCTGGCCCGGCCGCCCAGTTAAAGCTGGCCGATCCGCTATTGTTGCCGTCTACGAAGCCCCGCTGAGCCCATAGGTCAGACTTGGTGAATTTGACTTTCTTTTCCTTGGCCAGGGCCTGAATCTCCTGCGGCTCCCAAACCTTGCGGAAGTCCATGAACAGCGGCGGATTGCCGCCACTCATCCAGGTCATGAACAACTGAGTGAGCAGTGCCTGTACGTCTGCTTCGGTGGCGTAGGGCATGACCTGCTTGGGGCCATTATGATCGAATGTGGAGTTAAACAGAGACTCCATCGCGTCAGCTACCGGCAGGGGCAGGCCGCGAGTATCCGAACCCCACTCCAACTGGGACATGAACCCGCCGCCGACAGCATTCAGGTCGGCCATGATATCGCGCACGATCAGGTACATCGCCAGGGAATCGGTGAATCGCTTTTCGGCTGCTTCGTCGGGCAGTTCGATACGACCGCCAACGTGCCTACCGAACCAGGAGCGGAGCTTTTTCAGTTCCTTCTCGTCGTAAGCGCCCTTGGCGAGCATGTCTGCCAGCAATTTCATATCAAGTCGCGTGATCTCGATACCGAACGTGTTTCGCGTCTCGAGAATATGCGCCAGGGCCGTTTCCATACCCATTGAATCGTGGCCGAAGATAACAACGCGCCTTCCCTTGAGGCCGGCAAACGTCAGAGCCCCGTAGCACCAGTCGATAAGTGCCTCGGCGGTAGATTCGGTCATCTTGGGCTTGTCGCCTTCATCAGGCCATGTGCCGACGTTCAGCGCTGAAAGACAGCCCGACTGGGCCAGTGCACCGTTGACGGCGTGGGCGAAAACCACGCCAGGCCTTGGCCCGCTATTGCCGCAAGTGATATTCAGCGGCGTACCTTCAGGCAGTTGGCTCATCAGACTGATAAGAGTCAACTGCGGAAAAGCCCACGTATCCGGCGCGCAAATAACCGCATCGACCCCG
>SDBV01004549.1_pt1 | contig 19888 bp, 18 predicted proteins | sample 2277081 | NCBI WGS metagenome assembly SDBV01 (sample SAMN10402039, study PRJNA504765) | marine sediment metagenome | isolation source: marine sediment core GS10_PC15, 223 cmbsf | place: Arctic Ocean: Southern Knipovich Ridge | collected 2010
GAAAAAGATGTGTAAAATTGTAAGGGCAAGCCTTCGCACTCCGAAACTACTCAGTAGGATTCAAAACGTCGACTACAGAGTCTTGCGGCGTATGAATAAATTTTGACGCGATATATCCCATCGGGCGATTAATCAACCTCATCTCGCGGAATATCGCACGCGCATTCTTCTGAAGTTCCTTATCCTTGACATCTTCTTTAAGTGGTCGGAATTTCTCTTTAACTAGAAGATCCAAACTTTCCCTAATCAACTTACGTAAGAAGAAATTAAAATCATCTCGATCAGAAGCTTCAAGTAACTCGCGAGCGACACTTTTTGCCTTTCGGGCAATGATCAAACTAACAATCCAAATCAAAGGTGCAAACAAGATTCTAAAAGGTAATGTCTTGAATAATGACGGAATTGATGAAAGGATTTTCAAGAATACAAACTTGGTTGTCGCATCCTCAATTTCCCTCTTAATCCCATCTTCATCCAGAGCTAAGAAAGGCCTTCTATCGGTTATTTCACCCGTCATGGCATCACACTGATTCAAAAGAAAGTTCAATATCAGCTTCTTTCTTTCTTGTGGATCCTCTAAAGCATTAATTTCTGAAATAATAGATTTTCTTACGAAATTCCAAGTACTTTCTTGAATACTAGGATCTACTGGAAGGTCATCTTTTCCATTCAGAAACGCAATGTCAAGAATTTGATCCGCTAAAGTATCGGCAAAGTTCTCAATGTCTCGATATTCATCAAGGTTCAACTCATCCTTTAAGTAGGCTGCTGTTAAATCAGACACTTTGACCACAGCTTTTCCGATAAATGTTGGATCCTCGAAAACATGAGGCATTGCATCGACAACATGATTCAAAATGCTTCTTATTGTACCTTTTGCAACCTGATTGACAACAGCATCTTCTTGACCCAGCTCGTTCGCAGCCAAACTGTAAGCCCCATTAATCAAAAGTTGATGAAGAAAATCAAGGATACCGGGAGTATCATCCATCCATGACAGATAATCTGCATGATGATTCAAATACTTAACACCGTAGTCTAAAAGCCCAACCTCTAATCGAATCGCAGTTTCAGGATCAGAATTTTCACGTGGAACTGTTGAGTAACGCTCCAGAGCTTTCATCAATTCAAGAGACTGCACAATAACCTCAAAGTAGGGATCCAGCAACCCTTTGAGCTGTTTACTTATTTTTTCACTAATGGCTTCATAGGTCGCTGTTCTTTCAGAAATCCGTGGTAAAATCAATGGTAATGCCGCTTCTGTCTGGTCAGGTGGCAAAAGGACTTCCACAATTTTATTGGATAGATTGAGAATCACTTCGTCTCGTGACGCTCCACCAACCAATTCTTCGCAGGCATTTTCAAATTGAACAAGAATCCCTTTTAATAACGACTCTGCTTTTGCTTCGAAGGTTGCCCCTTCAGCATTCTGAAGAACTACTTGTGCCAATAGTGGCGCTAAATCCTTCAATAAATCATCCGCAAACTTCACTTCAGTATCATCCGTCGATAAACTAGGATTCTTCATTTCCTTAAAAGCCGCCCCAATCCCATGTGTAATTAGGCAAGTTTCGGTTGGCTTATCAAATGAGGATAGAATCGAATCAACGATTGTATCTAAGAAGGTTAATAGAGCCTCTCCTTTTTCATCGTCTAAAGTCCTTAAATAGGCTCGTGCCGCATCGACTTGGTCTTGATGATCTGATTTAAAGAAGTTCATATCCTCAGAAAGGTTGGCAAGTTCATGCGCTAGGCTCCCTGAACTCACTCTAAGTAATGTCATCAATTCTTGTTCTAACTCTTTAGAAAACTTACCGTTCAATTTCTCACGAATAAATTTATTGATCACTTTATTTGCACAAGGAACCATCACAAGGTCAAACATGAGTTGCTTCAATTCTTCTCTGCCCCCCAAGTCAACAACAGTCTTGAAACGCGATGACCAATCTACCTCATCAATGGAAACAGTCTCTAGATACTCTAACTTTTCACCGAAATTAATTACCTCTGCTTCTTCGCCCGTCAGACGAGCAATCCTTCTTTCAACCTGGTCGAATAATCTCTCAAATTTTTCAATTTTTTTCTGGATATCAATATTTGTTTCTTTTTCACGCAACTTGTATTTTTTTTTATCAAGCGATTCGAGACGCTGACGAAGCACTTCAAGAATAAAGGTGTTTTGAAGTTCGACTACACGGGTATCAGGTTTCTCATAAAGATCCCGTAAATCACTTAAGATATCTCTAGACGCTAGAATTTCACTCTCCAAAATTGTCATAAAGGGATCGAGTGCTTCTTTTGTTTTCTCCTGTAATGTCTCTGTTTCATCATCAAAATCAACCAAGCTTCCAAAAATAATAGATTTGAAATCATCTAAAAGGGGTTTCTGTTTAACTATCTGCTCCGAAACGACATTATTGACAACTCGTTTAAGAAGGACATTCATAGTTTTAGGAAAAAGAGGAAGTCCGTTTTCGTCTTTAACCGCATCAAATAAGATTTCCAATTTACACATAAAATTCTCTTTATGTAGATTGACCTCCTTGGCAACGGTCTCATTAATCGATTTAGAAATCAGTAACTCTTCTAAGTTTGCAAATTGAGGTTTTGCTTTGATCTCATCAGCTTCTTGCGAGAGCTCCCGATAATAGGTAAAATACTTCACAAGGAAATTCACAACCTCATCTTTGAAGTAGAGGCTAATCCCTTTTTTCACCGGAACCTTTTTAAACCACAAAATACCACTGTTGATACCACTGTTGTCAATCAAATCATCGAGGAAGAGTTTCATCAAAGCTTCTGCTTCTCTTTGAATTTCTTCATCGCTTCCAGACCTAATTTTATCGAGTCTGCTGGTCACTTCACTGAAAATATGATTGATTACAGCCGTCATCAACTCTTCTGAACTATCAAATGATTCTCTTCCCTCTTCATCCAAAATCTTCTGGCCAATTGAAAGAAAAATCACACCCGCCAGATGTTTAAGATATTTAGCCATGCAATCATCTTGTAAATATTGTAAATAGGAAGCATAACCTGCAAGAAATGTCCCCTCTAAACCTCCTTCCTCTGCCATGTGTTGAAGGAAATCAATCACTTTATTTACAAAAATAGAACACTTATTATCCGAGGAGATTGCTTCTAAACGATTTTGCAAACTGTCAATTTTTTTCTGACCCGGATTCAAGGCAGCAACAACAACACCGGCTAAATCTCCGTGACCTCGCAAATATGCCCACGTACGGCCATACACGCTAGGTTCAGGTTTTTCATATGTTTGCGGCTCAAATTCTTTTGCCACTGAACCATCAAAAAATAGATTGATCTCATCATCAAATTTATATGAGCCAAAAATATACATGAATTTCCTCTATATTGTTATATTATGAACCTATTATACCGATTACGTATAAAGAATATATTAAGGAAAAGGGAGAAAAACCCAAAAAAATTCCCTATTTCATGTCTAATTCAATGAAAAGAATATAATATTTTTTTAAAAATCGTTCAAATAATTACTTTACTCATTCGGCTATTATCAGAGCTTTTAAAATAATTTTTTGAATTTTCGTGATTTATCTTCTCATTTTTTCTCGTCATTTTTGAAACAATGAGAATCGAGATCAAGCTGAGTGTGAACGCGGGGACCATCGGAGGGATCACAAATGTAGTGAAATAGGGGTTCATGAGGTCCCAAGTCCCTGCCAAAACTCCCCCCACAATAATCCCTGCTAGGGCTCCGTACCGATTGACCGATGTTGAGTAAAGAGAGGTCAAGACAAGAGGACCGAAGGCACTACCGAGGCCTCCCCATGCATAAAAGACAGCTCCTGTGACCGTAGCGCTTTTGCTGGTTGCGAATATAAAAGCGAGAATTCCGATAAACACCACACTGGTTCTTGAGATTTTCAGGAGCTCACTCGATTCCGCCTGACGTCGGTAATAACGCTTGTATAAATCCTCGGTAATCACCGAAGCACAGACCAGAATCTGGGAATCCATTGTGGAAATATTCGCAGCCAAGACCGCACATAAAATAATTCCACCAATAAAAGGATGAAAGAGTGACTTCACCATATCGACAAAAACAAGCTCCCCATTCGCCAATCCTTCCGGAAAATAACCTATTCCTACCACTCCAACAAAAATAGCGCCGCCCAAAGCCAAAAATTGCCAAGTCATCCCCAAGAATTTCGCTTTCCAGATCTCTGAAACATCCCGAATTCCCATAAATTTGGTGATGATGTGGGGCTGGCCAAAATATCCCAGTCCCCAACCGAGAACAATCATGATAATCGAAACAAAAGAATATGTGGAATAATCATCCATTATCTGCAGAGAAATCCCTTGAGAAGCTGCATTTGAAATCACAGAGCCTATTCCCCCAATTTTTGACAAAGCAACCAATGGAACCATCAAAACCATAAACAAAAGAAAGAATCCTTGGAAGAGATCGGTCCAAGCCACTGCGACAAAACCTCCGACAAACGTATAGGCAATCACCACACTGACCGCAATGACAATTCCCACATAGAAGTTGATCGAGAACAATGATTCAAACAGATATCCCATGGCAATCAAACCTGCTGACAAATAGCAAGTTAAAAACACAAGTGACAAAAAAGCAGTCACTAAACGTATCGTGCCGGACTCATCCCGAAATCTCTTTTCGAAAAACGTCGAAAGAGTATTACTTTTGTATTCTTCCGTTAAGGTACGTAGCTTAGGGGCCACAAACTGCCAGTTCAAAAACATCCCGATTAGAAGACCCAGAGCCATCCAAATGTGAGGGATTCCTCCGATAAAAATCGCTGCAGGCATCGCCATGAACAGCCATGCGCTCATATCGGAAGCGTGAGCGGATAAAGCTGTCAGCCAAAAGTTTAATGAACGGTTCCCTAAAATGAAGTCCACCTCGGTCTGGCTTTTCTTATGGGAAAAAAGACCAATAGCTAAAAGAATGCTAAAATAAATGGCAAACGAAAAGATAACCTGATAGTGCATAAGGTGCCACTCCATTATTATTTATTAGTATTAAGGTTAGGGTCAATACCGGAAGATAGAGATTGAGGTAATTTTTATAAAGTACTTTTTTTTTAGGATATACAGGATCGTAAAACGGCAAGATAGACAGGATATACGAGAGTTATCCTGTCTATCTTGCGGTTCACCATCCTGTATATCCTGTTTTTTTCATGACGAAGGTTGAGATTTTGTTCACGATAAGGCACAATGTCCCTAAAATAGGAGTGCCATAATATGGAAAAAACAAAAGTTGTCATTATTGGATCGGGCCCGGCTGGTTATACAGCGGCACTCTATGCGGCGAGAGCGAATTTAGAACCTGTGATGTTTGAAGGTTTCTTTTCTGGACCTGCTGGCGGGCAACTCATGACAACAACAGATGTCGAAAATTATCCCGGATTTCCTGAAGGAGTGACCGGACCTGAGTTAATGGAGCTGTTTTGCAAACAGGCTCAACGTTTTGGAACTGTGATGCATCGTGAAGATGTGGAATCGGTTGATCTTTCAAAACGGCCTTTTATCGTAAACGGAAAAAATCGCTCTTATGAAGCGGAATCTTTGATCATTGCCACGGGCGCTACAGCAAAGAAATTGGATATCCCAGGAACGCGAGAAGGTGAGTTCTGGCAAAAAGGGGTGACCGCTTGTGCTGTATGTGATGGAGCCATGCCCATTTTTCGCAACAAGCCCTTGTTTGTGATTGGCGGAGGTGACTCTGCTTGTGAAGAGGGGCTCTTTTTGACAAAGTATGGAAGCCACGTGTATGTGGTTCATCGTCGAGATGAATTACGCGCCTCAAAAATTATGGGAGATCGTCTGATCAATCATCCCTCCACAACTGTGATTTGGGATCATGTCATTGAAAAAGTTGAAGGCAGCAAAGTCGTGGAAAAAGTGACGCTCAAAAACGTCAAGACAGGTGAAGAGGCTGTGCATGAGGCTGGGGGTGTCTTTTTTGCCATTGGGCATACTCCGAATACAGCCTTTTTGGATAACCAAATTGGTTTGCATGATAATGGCTATATTAAAATTGTTCCTGGAACTTCTATTACAAATATGGAAGGAGTCTTTGCTGCGGGTGATTGCCACGACCACGTTTATCGGCAGGCGGTGACGGCTGCAGGTAGTGGATGCATGGCGGCACTCGAGGCCGAACGATGGCTTTCCGCCCAAGAAACTTCACACGAACCAGAAAGTGTACACAGCTGATGAAAAAAAGTGTCATTCTGCTCCTCTTCGCCATCTTCTGTATACAGTTAGGAGAGGCCACTCATTTTAGACCTTGGCTAGGGCCGGATCTTCAACCCATTGCCACGGGTAAGTATACGGTGCAGAAATACGAATGGGTCGATATTGACAATCACGCCACTCGCTTTTGTTCTTTTGATAACTTTGTGAATCTCGGAGCCTACATTCCTTATGCTCCCTATAGCCTTGAAATAGAAGTCAACACAGCCAGCACCACCACAAATGCCTATGGTTGGAATGATGCGATTGTCACCGGGCGGTATCAATTGATGGATGATGTTTCGGGAGAAAATTACGTCAGCGCAGTAGCAGGAGCCAGCATTTCCAAAGCTCGACCCAAGTTTGTACGCGACATTAACACCTTTCATCATGGGACTTGGGAGTATTCTCTCCATGGCGCAATAGGGAAAGAGGTCCCTTGCGGTCCTACATGGGGTCAAAGAGCCTGGGGGCTTTTCGGTTTGGGTTGGGCGAATGAAGGGTCCTTGTGGATGGCGGCTCATGCCGAGTATGAACGCAATGCATGCGATCGGTATTGGTATGGAGCCTTCTTGACCGGTCTTTTTGGATTTGGTGATCAGATTCTTGTGATCGATACCTTTGCGGGATATGGCCCGATCAATCATCATTCACTTGATTTAGGAGGATATTTTGCCTATTCCTTCTGGGAAAGCGGAGTCATCAAAGTGAAGTATTCGTTCCGCGTTTGGGCAGAGAATTATCCCGCGTATGTCAATCTTGCTACGATTGAGTTTCAGTTTCCTTTCGGTACGGGTATTTAGCATTAAATCGGATATTATTTCACAGAGAACACTGAGAGGGGCACAGAGAAATTTTTTAACTCCAAACTGCCTTTAGTAATTTAAAAAAAAGGAAAAAATATGGAATCATCTAATTTAAAAATTACAGATTTACCAAGAGAACTATTAGTACAAATTTTTTCTCATCTGCCAAAACCTCCAACTCTCGAGCAAGCTTGGGTTTGTCGAGTATTTGCAGATATCGCTCAAGATGAATTCCTTTGGAGAAATTGGGCAGATCATTACTCAAAGCTCTATGGGATCAAATACCTTCACGTCGAAGGTGCTACCTGGAAAACCCACCAGAGATTTATAAAATTTCAAAAATCTCTTGTATCTCGCTATTCCTTACGCATTTCACCTCCCCCTGAACACCCTAAACGCTTAAAATTTTTAACTATATTACTTAACCGTTTGAAAAAAGAAGAAGAGCGTAATTCTAGAATGGAGACATTATTAAGAAATACAACTTTCGAACTTCCACCTCTAAACATCTCTTATGTATTTGAACGTATTGATTCGGAAACTCTATCAGCAGCTACACTTGATTTTGAACCTTTAGAAAATATTCTAGATGTACAGCCCCTAGAATCTGAATCATCTGGATGGTGTAATCTCTATTAATGTTTCGTCCGTGCCTTTTCTCAGTGTTCTCTGTGAAAAACAATCCTGTGAGATCCTAAAAATCAGCATCCTAAATCACGATCGCCACTGCCGTCGCATACTCTTTGCAGTGGCTTATGGTCAGCATCACCTGAACCTCACCAAAACGCTCCCGAATTTCCTCTGACAACACCACCACAGGCTCGCCATTCTGGCCTGACTGGATCTCAATCGCCCTCATGGAGACTTCATCGCGAAATCCTGTGCCCAAGGCCTTTGAAATCGCTTCCTTGGCAGCAAAACGTCCCGCAAAACGACCAGAACTTTCGCGATATTTTAAACAATATGACTGTTCTTTTTCGGTGAATGTTCGATCAAGAAATTTTTGACCGTAACGATCGATCAGCCGCTGAATGCGACTGATCTCAATGATATCATTTCCTAGTCCCTTTATCGGCATTTCTTATCTTTCTAAGGCAAAGTAACTGCGCGCGGGAGTTTCCGAAGAGGTAGGCATAGTCTCCTCATCTTCATACTCATCAAACGCATTGCAAAAGATCATCCTTCCAGAAGATGTATGCTTGACAGATAAGACATGTGACTTAATGGTCTTGCCGATATATTCGGCTCCCCCATTCACAACAACCATGGTTCCATCTTCCAAATACCCAACACCTTGACCTGGCTCTTTTCCATAACGTTGAATTTTGATCTCAAGAGTTTCCCCAGACTGGTTCAAAGGCTTCAGCGAATTCGCCAATGCATGAATGTTAATGATGCGAACTCCTTCAGTTGACTCGATTGTCGATTGTTTGATGCGGTTCTGATCTGCAGTAACAATATTTGCATTAGTGAGTCGAGCGAGACGAGTGCATTTGGCATCAAGATCGGCGATTTCAGGAAAGTCAGTTTCCACATACCGCATTCCTAACGTTGTGATTCCCTCCAACTTCTTCAAAACATCCAAAGCGCGACGCGCATTCGCCTTCAATCCATCATCAATACTCTCAAGGTTTGAATACAATTCTTTCAGCAAGAAACGAGGAACAATGATCTGATTATCAAGAAGACCCGAAGCGGCCAAATCAATCAGTCGTGTATCCAAGACCGCAGAAAGATCTAACACCATATCTTTCTTCTTTTGAACAGCTGCCTGAAATTTAATGAAAGGGATACTCAAATGAAGCTCTTCTGAAGAACGAAGTGTGATCATCACTCCAAAATAAGTGGTCACCAGGTAAACAATCACTTTCATCAGAGAAAACCCAATCACTTCAGGGCCAACTTGTCCAAATTGCAGGATGGTTGAGAGAATGAGAACGATGGCTTGACCCATCAGGTAACCAAAGAAAAGGCCAATCCACACAATATTAAATGCATAAAGGTCAAATTTCTTGATCATCCGTTCAAAACCTATTAACAAACCAGTCACAATGATCCCCGCAAGAATCCCAATTCCAATGTTAGCGGGACTAAATCCCCCTTCCAAAACCGTCGTCGTATAGGCACAAAAAAACAAAGCGCTAATCAATACAAAAAATAACCTAATAAATGTTGCGGTTGTGTTCATGGTTTGTTTACCTTGGTTAGTGTTTATTTTTTTCGCTTGTAAAAACTCCCTTACCCTCAAATAGTTAATATAATTTTAGGCACGGACTTTCAATTAAAAACTTTGGAACTGCTTTTACGCAGCAGTTTGATTTGTGATCTTAGAGTAAGAAAGAATTTATGTCGACATCCAAATTGAGTTATCGATTATTATTCTTGATTCCATTATAATTTAAAGTTGTATGTTGAAAGTTTCTCACTCAAAGCTTGTTGCAATTTCCGGAGTCGTATGGTTCCTTGTTGGAATTTTTCTCCTTCAATATGGCGTGCAGTTGTTAGTCTCTGCACTCCCTCAGCCTGTTCCTTTTGTGATGTGGACGCATCCTTTATTGGAAATATTAGCTCCTTATGTTGGAAGCCGGGAAAACGTGGCTGTGATGATTGTTTTGGGATGTCTGGTTACGGGAAATGTGAAATGTCATTTTGTCTTATCTCGATCCATAAACCGTGGGATTCATCGCATTTTAGCTCTCCCCAACCCCGCTCCTGTTTATAAGATTTATAGTTTGCCCTATTATTTCCTGATCGCGTCCATGATCGCCCTGGGATTTTTACTCCGCAATACCGGAGCTCCCGCAGACTTCCGCGCGGCTTGCTATTTGAGCATTGGATTTGGAATGGTACGTGGCTCAATGATCTACTTATGGTACGGGATGCCTTTCATCAGGGTGAAGGCACGGTAAATCTGCTCGACTAGCACGAGTCGTATGAGCTGATGAGTGAATGTGAGCCGAGACAGGCTCAAAAGAGAAAATTTATCTTTTAAAGATCTCGGTAACCCTTCGGCTCCTCCAATCACAAAGGTCAATCGGGCCCCTCCTTCCTCAACTTTCTTTTCAAAAAAAGTGGAAAATTCGGGACTATCCATCTCCTTTCCGGCAGGATCTAGGCAGATCACGGAGGATTCTTTCTCGACCAGTTGAATCAGCTGTTCATCAGATTTCGCCCATTGGCACTCGAATTCCACCTGTCCCTTCAGCCTTTTGAAGTATTCGCCCATCGCGGTATCCAGCCACGATTCTTTGGTCTTTCCAATGGATAAAATTTTGATTTTAATCATTTGCCGTGATCTTTCATCATGCGGTCTATACGACGTTTGTCATCGCGCTCTTTGATGGCGGACCTTTTATCATAAGATTTTTTTCCCTTAGCCAAAGCAAGTTTTAATTTTGCGCGGCCTGATTTGAGGAAAATCGAGAGAGCAACGATGGTGAGCCCTTTTTCTTGAGTGGCTTGCTTGAGACGCTGGATCTCCTTTTTGTGCATGAGAAGCTTACGGTCTCGTTTTTCTTCGTGATTTTGGATATTTCCGAACTTATAGGGGGCGATACTTGCACCAACGAGCCACAATTCATTACTGAGAACTTTGACATATGCCTCCTGCAGGCCTCCTCCGCCACTACGGAGGGACTTGATTTCAGTGCCTTTTAGCACGATTCCTGCCTCGAAGGTTTCGAGGATTTCGTAATCGTGAAAGGCGCGTCGATTGGAGACTAGTTCATTACTTTTTTTGCTCATAGTGGTTTAATTATAGCTGTTTTTAGACATTTATGGCGAGGTTTTTAGCCGCAGATAAACACAGATGTCCGCTGATTTTTTTTAACGCAGAGGGGCAAAGACACAAAGCATCTCAGAAACAAAATTTATTGACATTGACCCCCAGCTCGCGTATCTTCATTGGCAACAAACCATAGGTAATGCCATGAAGTTTATCATTTCTCTCGCTGATCTCAATAAACTCCTCAACAAAATTCAAAACGTTGTCCCTCAAAAGGCAACCATCCCCATTCTCTCGAATTTTCTTCTGGAGGCCTCAGGGGGTGACCTCATTCTCACCGCCACAGATTTGACGGTTGGAATCCGCAGCTATACAGAAGCAAAAGTAATTAAAGAAGGAGCGACAACTCTCCCTGCAAAGAAATTTGCCTCGTTGATCCGCGAGCTCACGACTCCCCATATTGAGATCCACACAAATGAACATGACATTACCGAAGTGATTGCTGGGTCTTCACGTTTCAAATTACATGGCATGAACAAAAGTGAATTTCCTTCACTACCTGAACTAGCAGAAACGACTCAGTTCATCATCCCTCAAAGGGAATTGAAAAACATGCTTTTCCGCACCTCTTTTGCGGTGTCGCGAGAAGACAATCGTTATGTATTGACCGGAGTCTTTATCAAAATCCAGAACGGAAAGGCGACGTTTACAGGAACAGATGGGAAGCGGCTGGCAAAAAACGAAATAGGGGTCTCTCTGGATCCTTCGTGGAAAGGAGATTACATCATCCCCCTGAAAGCTGTCGAAGAGATCACAAAAAATCTGAATGAAGAGGGGGATGCCACCATTTATCTGATGAAAGATAAGATAGCCATCGAGGCCAATCAATCAATTTTGATCACTAAATTGTTGTGTGGAGATTACCCTGACATCAACCGCATCATCCCAGAAAAAATGGAAACCCATGTTTCGCTTCATCGAGAAGAATTGATGACATTATTGCGTCAGGTCTCTCTTTTTACGTCCAATGACAGCCAGTCTGTCCGCTTTTCCTTTACAAACGGAGAACTCAAGTTGTCTGCAAATGCGATGGAGGTGGGAGAGGGTCATGTAAGCATGCCTGTGAATTACAACGGGGAGAATCTTGATATTGCGTTTAACCCTCACTATTTCCTGGATGTTCTTCGTCACACGTCAAAAGAAACTGTAGATTTAGGGATCATTGATGCATTTAACCCGGTCGTGATTAAAGAAGAGCTCGAGGGCGAGAAGCCCGATGATTCTTTATGTTTAATTATGCCCATGCGTCTTGATCAACCTGTATAAACTCAAGTGTCCACCAAATATGCTTATTAAACGCCTTTTGCTTCGACAATTTCGTTGTTATGACGAGTCGGTTTTTGAGTTTTGTCCCGAAATCAATCTGATTTATGGAGCCAATGCTCAAGGAAAAACAAGTCTTTTAGAAGCTCTCCATTTACTCGCCATCGGCCGCTCGTTTCGAACTGTTCGTTTGACGGACATGATTCAAAATGAATCCGAATCATTCTTTTTGGAAGCGCTTTTTGAGTCTGGGGGTGTGGAGCAACGTGTAGCGATCTCCTTTAGTGGTCGTGAGAGAAAGATTGTGCACAACAACACCACCTATCCCGCGTTTTCTTCTTTGATAGGCCTTCTGCCTGTCACGATGATGATTCCTGATGACGACTTGATCAAGGGGTCTCCGGATGCCAGACGAAAGTTTATTGATCTCCAAATCTCACAATTCGATCCGCTCTATCTCCATTACCTCACCCGATACCAACGGGCGATGAGACAGAGAAATCATTTGTTAAAGTCTCAACAGCTCACGATCATCGATCCCTGGGAACAGGAAATGGCGAAAGCAGCCAGTTATGTGGTAAAAAAGCGAAGGCAACTGATTGAAGCGCTTCAACCCAATGGGCAGCAAATCCATCATGTTCTGAGCAACGGGAATGATGTGTTAAATTTGCGGTATCAAGAGAGCCTTGAGGGAGATTACTTGCAGCAATTTCAAAAGAATCGGATGAAGGAAGTGAAATTTGGTTTCACTTGTGCAGGACCCCACCGCGACGATTTGTTAATTACAATTGGCAACCAAGAAGCGCGTCATTTTGCCAGTGAAGGGCAAAAGCGGACCTGTGTGACGGCGCTGCGATTGGCATCGTGGCATTTGTTGAAAGAGCGTATTGGAAATGCTCCGTTGATGATGATTGACGATTTTGGAATAAGCTTGGACCGGAAAAGGCGTCAGCAATTTATGGATCAATTGTCTGGGTTGGGGCAAGTATTTATCACCAGTGTGGAAGAGTTGCAGTTTGCGGATCGGAATGTGCAATCGTTTGAAATCAGACAAGCCCTTTTAAATTAACCGCGAAGATGCGCGAAGAGATGTTTTAATCTTATTGATTTTGAATAAACTGCTTTCTTCGAGCGTCTTCGCGATCTTCGCGATCTTCGCGGTTAAATTTATCAGTTTGTTTACTTAAAGCTATAGCCTATCGAGAGCTTGGCTCCGTAACCACGTATTCCAGATCGACCTTCATCAAGGCTTGAATTAAATCCTACTGCGAGATTCACTGACCAATTATCTTTGAAGTAATAGTCGAAGGCCAGCGCAAAATTCGACCCTTGTGTGGCTCCATCGATTACAGACTTCCCTTCAGGAAAAAAGGGATCAGTCAAGAAGGTCTTGCTATTCGCCCATGCATATTGATAGATAAAGGTCGTCCAAAAGGATTCACAAACTTGACACATGAGCTCAAATCCAACGTAGCGACTGTTCGAAAGAAACTCTTCACCCACATCTCGAAGAGTCGTCACAATAGGAAACTCGATGTCCAATTCATCAAGGATAGTCGTCAAATCCGTCCAATTAAGTCCAATGACAGGAACGAGATAACAGTGATCTCCACAAAACGGAATGTAATATCCAATCCCTGCTCCATAACTGAGAAAGTCTCCATCCCCTCTAGCAGCCGATATCGTCGGCTTCACAGCAAATCCACTGTCTTTAATAAAGAGAAAAGTTCCATCGGCACGTAGTCCGTACATATCCAGCTGCTGCACAACCTCCTCTTCTTCCAATACCTGTATTCGATAAAGAGCAGGACCCACGTCAGCACGACCACATAAGACAAATTGAGGTAAAGCTTGTAAAGGAAAAAGTAAAAGAGATAAAACAATTGTAAATATCTTACGCATAAAAAACCTCCATAAAAATTATTATTAGATAAGTAACGAGTATACATGATTGAACGAATTAATGAAAATAAGAGTGACAAAAGAAAAGGAATGTGATACACTTAAGTCACTGATTATGAAGAGACAATTTCCTATTTTTCAATCCCATTTAGATCTTGCTCATCAGAATTGGGCCAAGTTAATCGATGGAAATAGCCTTGTCATTGATGCCACGTGCGGAAATGGCTACGACTCAGAATTTCTGGCATCTTTAAAACCTACTCACCTTTACTGCCTCGACCTTCAACAAGACGCCATCGATGTGACAAAATCAAAATTAAATGACACTTCCTGTTCCTTTTTTCAGCAGTGTCATTCTTGTTTTCCCAATGAAATTCTAGAAAATTCAGTGAAACTCGTTGTTTATAATTTGGGGTATCTGCCCGGAGGAAACAAAAACCTCACAACAAAAACAGAAACCACACTATTGAGCCTGAAAAACGCGATGGGTCTTTTGGTTTCAGGTGGAGTCATCAGCATCACCTGTTATCCTGGTCATGAAGAAGGGACCCATGAAGGAAAGGCCATCCTCAAATGGAGCTCTACCCTCGACCCGTCACAATGGAGTTGTTGTGTTCACACCTTTACAAATCGGAAGAAGTCTCCGAGTTTAATCTTGATACAGAAGAGTCTTTTGTGACCTCTCTTCTTCGCTTATCTTCGCGGTCAAATCTTGAAAGCACAGTTCATCAAACCCAATCCACCCCTTCCGCCCCAAAATCCGCTCAGCTGCGATGACAGCACCCAATGCAAAACCTGACCGGTTTTTTGCTTCATGAGTCAAAGTGATGGAGTCCGCAAAAGAATTGAAAATCACAGAATGGGTCCCAGCAATATCCCCACATCGGACACTGGAAAAATGGAGCTCATTTTCTCCCCTTTTCTGATCAAGATCGAAAACTGCAGACTCTTTTCTGTCGATATGAGAAAGCAGACGCTCCACAATCCATTTAGCTGTCCCCGAGGGACTATCCACTTTCTCCTTATGATGCATTTCAAAACCCCCGACATCATATTCCTCAAACTGATTCATCAGTTGAGAAGCGTAAGAAATCATTTGGAGAAAGAGATGAACTCCTACGGAAAAATTGGGAGAAAACACGCAGCCAATTTGAGCCTGATCCACGATTTCCCGCACGGCATCATAATCTTCCTCCCAGCCAGTCGTTCCAATCACGAGGGAAGCTCCTGAAGCCACAGCTTTCTTGACATGATCAAGAACGACATCGGGATGTGAAAAGTCAATGCAAACCTCAGCATCACCAATGTCCACAATTTGATGCCCTCGCTCCAAGGCAATCTTTTCGACAGCCTTTCCCATCTTTCCATATCCCATAAGAGCACACTTCATATGACTACCTCATTTTAACAACTTTTATCGATTTACGAATTCCCCATTCGATAATTCCTCAAAACTTGTCGGCACTCGGATATTTTTTGTATAATCACGATTATCAGCACACTTTTGACATTCCAATTTAAAATCTTCTAATCGACTCAAGTAACGAACCCCGGTTACCCCCTCTAAACCATGGCTCCCACCCTCACTTTTTTGCAAGAGAAAGGTGGAAACATAAGCAATGTTGCGCGCATGTTTCTCAGGGACTTCTATTGTAATGGTTTTTGTTTTCAGATTTCTTGAAAGTTTGATGTCCTTCGAAAAATCCAACAAAAAACAAAATTCATCTTCACATAAATTATAATCTATGACTTTAACATCCCCATCTGCTGGGATCATGTATTTGAATTCCAATTCATAAAATCTTTCATAATCGGGCCTTGATGGTTCCATCATTTTTCTCCTTATTAGACTCTAAAAATATTATTTTCAAAAAATTATTCATAAACCGCTGTTGTTCAGTGGTTAAAGTCCATAATACCATAAAACAATCATCATTTCTAGTAAAAGCCGATTTGGTCCAATTTGCCGAGCCATTCACTAAGATCTGGTCATCGATCATCATCGTTTTTGTGTGGAGGAGTTCCTTCCCTTTGTTAAAATAAAGGGGGACACCAGCCTCACGCAAAGCTTCAATCACCCGTATGCTGGCTCCATATCCCGATTGTTTATCAATCACCACCTGAACATCCACTCCCCTCCGATAAGCCTGTATGACCTCCTCTGCAAAATCTAGCCTTGTCCAGGTAAACATCGCGATTTTCAAAGAATCCTTTGCAGTTCGAATCAGCTGTAGTATTCTTTCGGGACCTTTGGGACCAGTGGGCAAAAACCACAGATCAAGATGCTGGCCATTGATGTCAAAAACTTGATGCCCACCAGGCCCATCATTAAAGGGACCCAACTGGGAAATTTTCTGATTCAACCAGTTTGCGATTTCCGATGACCATATCCCGGTTACCAAATTATCATAATATCTCAATGAGGCGGTTGTCATATTCGAGGTCCCCATCAGTACCAATTCGTCATCCACAATCAGAATTTTTTGGTGAGTGATCCCCTCCGGATCCCGTTTTAACTTTTTCACTTTCTTCGATAGCTGATAATCGAGATTTTTCGCCGCTCGCGCATCATACACAACATACACATCGACTCCCTCTTCCGCTTTCTTATTTAGAGCCTCAATGATAAAACGGTCTCGCATGGTAAATATGATCAGGGTAATCGACTTCTCGGCCTGATCAATAGCAGCACAATGGGTTTCCCTAAGATCTTGCCTGGTTTGTGAAGAGTAAAGGACGAAAGGATCGGTTTCTGATGGAAGCTCGACTTCAATCGCCCTCAGAAAACCAAAATAACTAGCAAAAAGGGTGACCACAAAAACAGCCAAAAGTCCGAGGGAACGGCGGTTCATGAAATCCATCCCATTTGGTCAATGTGACCCGCCAAAGCCTCTTTCAATGCTGTATACCGCTTCTTCACGTCATCATTTTTCACAGCAATGGCCAAAGCTTTCTTGGTTCCTACTAGAACCACCAGTTTCTTGCCTCGAGTGACCCCGGTATACAAAAGATTACGATGAAGGAGCATAAAGTGTTGCGTATGGATCGGAATCACCACACAAGGGAACTCGCTTCCTTGAGATTTATGAATGGACACGGCATAGGCCAAAGCCAATTCGTCTAAATCGCAAAAATCGTAGATCACTTCTCGACCATCAATGTTCACTATCACAATCTGATTGACGTTATCAATTGATGTGATCCATCCAACATCACCATTATAGACTTCGCGCTGATAATTATTCCGCATCTGCATCACTCTGTCGCCCACCAAATATTTTTGCCCCGCCAGAAATAAAGGATTGCCTTGAGGGGTCAGTTGCTCTTGCAAAACGAGATTGAGATTGAACGTTCCGATAACCCCTCTTTTCATCGGAGCCAACACTTGGATATCTTTCAAGGGATCAAAGCCATACTTTTCTGGCAGTCTTTTGGTGACAAGACCGAGAATACTCTGGAGAACATCTTCTGGCTCCGGCATATCAATAAAAAAGAAATCACTATTCGCTTCATTTTTGAGATCGGGAAAGTAGCCTCCGTTAATCAAATGAGCACTCGTAACAATCTTAGAACCCTTAGCTTGTCGGAAAATTTCCTTGAGTGTTGTGACGGTCATCTTCCGCGAACTGATGAGATCATTGAGGACATTCCCCGGACCGACGCTGGGGAGCTGATTGACATCTCCCACAAAAATGACCCGAGCGTAATCAGGAAGGGCTTTCAGAAGTTGATTCATCAGAACCGTATCGATCATGCTGGCTTCATCGACAATGATCAAATCACATTCTAACGGATTTTTCCGATTCCGCTTGAAGCCTCTGATCCGAAAATTATACTCCAACAAACTGTGAATTGTCGACGCTTTTTTTCCAGTGATTTCGCTCATCCTCTTCGCCGCTCTTCCGGTGGGAGCCGCCAATACAATGCGATGAGTCAGTTTTTCCGTCACTTTTAAAATGCAGTTTATAATGGTGCTTTTTCCTGTTCCCGGACCCCCCGTGATGATGTGACATTTTTCAGAGAAAGCCTTCTTAACAGCAGACGCCTGTTTTTTCGCCAGAGTTATCTTCAACTCCTTTTGCACCCAGTCAACCGCTTTGTCAACATCGACATCACGGAGCTGGAACGGAGAAAACTTCAGCCGTTTCAGTTCTTTTGCCACTCCCAATTCAGCCAGAAACAAAGGAGTCAGCCAAACGAAAAGACGATGACTTTCTTCCTCGGGGATCTGAGCCAAACGAATCCGGTCATCCGCTCTAAGCCCCTCAAGACGGCTTGTCACCAGCTCAGCATCCACACCCAAAACCTCTTTTGCCGCTTCGGTGAATTCGTCAACGGGATAACACATATGTCCATCTTGTGAGAGCTCAGACAACACATATTCAATCCCCGCATCGACCCGTTTTGGCGAATCCTTTGCAATCCCCATTTTACTCGCCACTTTATCGGCGCTTTTAAAACCGATTCCGAAGATATCCCGTGCCAGATTAAATGGATTGTCTTTGATTTTTTCGATGCTTTGATCTCCATAAGTCTTAAAGATCTTCTGCGCAAAAGCGGGACTGATATCTTGGGATTGCAAAAAGATCATCACATCCCGAACCACCTTCTGTTCATCCCAACACGATTTAATTTGTTCAATACGTTTCTTCCCGATTCCGGGAATTTCTTGAAGACTCTCAGGATTCTGATCGATAACATGAAGCGTCTCGATCCCGAATTTTTCGACAATTCGTTCGGCATAAACGGGACCAATCCCTTTTACTAGACCGGAACCCAAGTATTTCTTGATGCCCAGGATATCGGAGGGAGCTTCGAGTTGGCAATCGGTGACAGAGAACTGACGCCCGTGAACCATATGGTTCTGCCACTCACCCACGCAACGAACCGTTTCTCCCGGTTGCAGAGAGGTCATGGAGCCTACAATACAGATCAAGTCCTTTTGTTTTGGGGATTTCAGCCAAGCCACGGTGAACCCGTTCTCAGGATTTTGAAAAGTGATCCGTTCTATGTAGCCAAATAATTCTTGCATAATTAATAAATATTGTAAGGGCGTGGAGCAAATAGAAGCAATTAGTAAATTTAACCGCGAAGATCGCGAAGGTCGCGAAGATGCGCGAAGAGATCATTTAATCATGGTGATATTAGCTAAGGTTAAAGCTTGTGCACATCTTCGCGCTTCTTCGCGGTCTTCGCGACCTTCGCGGTTAAATTTACCAATCCACTTTGACCCAATCCTCGGGAACGATATCATAATCATCTAAATGCACATTGGTCATCCATTTCGCAGGCGCCACCACAATCTTCTCAGGATTTTGATTTAAATATGCTGCCCACCACGAAAAACTCGAATTCGAAATGATGTTATGTTTACATAAACGCATTAAAAAGAAATCAATCAGATAGTCATTATTTTCAATATAGATGATATTCCGGTTCATTTGTCCAAACGCTAATTTACACCACCAGACTTGATCAGAACAGACCACAAACAACGTGTCTTCATCGGGAAACAACGCCATGGCGTTTTCAAAATAATCTTGAGTGCAAAAATGAAAACAGTATCTATTTGGATCCTCCGCAAAATATGTCCGGGCGTGAACCGCCACTGTTTTCGGATGATTCAAGATTTCTGAATACTTTTGCTTCAATTCATCCAGAATCTCTTCTGAAGGTTGAAACAATTCCACGATCTCAGCTTTATGATGCTTAAAATATTTCTCGGATTGAAAAAATCCCATAATTTTCATATCAGAGTAAAAGGGAATGGATAGATAAGGATGAAACGGTTCTCCATAAACAGCCTTAATTTTCCGCGGAGGCGAATCGGCGTTAATACGAAAAAATACTTTTTCGTAATTGTATTGGATACCAAAACCCG
>SDBV01004550.1_pt1 | contig 19887 bp, 19 predicted proteins | sample 2277081 | NCBI WGS metagenome assembly SDBV01 (sample SAMN10402039, study PRJNA504765) | marine sediment metagenome | isolation source: marine sediment core GS10_PC15, 223 cmbsf | place: Arctic Ocean: Southern Knipovich Ridge | collected 2010
CATTTTTTTCTTTATACAAGGCAAAATTTGAAAGCATAGCATCGCTACGGTTGAAAATTTTAACGCAGTAAAAAGGAAAAAGGGGGCGAAAATAGTGAATGAATTTAGTAATTAACACACTAGGCATTGTTAGGGATTGATTGGCTTTAATTGATATATTGAATTATTCATCTTTATTTTGTGAATTCATATGAAAAAGCAACGTCTTGATGTAGCCTATGAGATTGACTTTATTGTTTATGGAATTGTTTCAGTTTTCAGGGATTATAAGTTAGCCTGGAGTTTAAATAACAATTTAAAAATAGAATTAGTTAAGGGAAAAGACATACACCTTCAGTTTGTAGATTACAGACTGATAGTCTCAAATTTTTTGTTTGAAACAGAAAATACTCAAATCAGGCTTATAAAAAATAGAAGTCCTGAAAATGAATCGGGTGAAAGGGCTTATTTTGTCCCCGAAATGCCAGAATTGGATTATTTTTTGATAGTAAGAGGCGTTGAGGAATTTGAAATTGATGTACAAGAATCATTAAGAACAATTCAGGGAATTGAGTATGTAATAAAAATTAACATTGATAAACTTAAATCACAAGATAACTTTATTTTTTAATGGAGCGAATAGAATTTAACAGTACCAAAATAATTGCCACCATCGGTCCTTCCTGTAATTCCAAAGTCAAACTAAGGGAACTTATCAAAGCAGGAGCTGATGTCATGCGACTGAATTTCTCACATGGAACTCATGAGGACCATGCCAGGGTTCTTAAATATGTAAGGGAACTTAACAAAGAACTAAATACAAATATATGTATTCTTCAGGACCTGCAAGGGCCTAAAATTCGGACAGAATCGGTTAAAAAAAGAACAAAATTAAAGACTGGTGAGCAACTTATAATTACCACTAAAAATGTGGAGGGTGATGCAAAAAAAGTTGCAACTTCTTATAAAAATCTTCCTAAAGATGTAAAGAAAGGGAGCACAATATTAATTGACGATGGTAAAATCGAACTTGTGGTTGAAAGAGTGGTAGGCACTGATGTTTATACGAAGGTCATCCATGGAGGAAAATTGAAATCAAGGAAGGGGATAAATTTGCCTAATACAAAAGTTTCAGCCCCGTCGTTTACTCCAAAAGATGTGGAAGATTTAAACTTTTCCATCAAACATAATGTAGAATGGATTGCCCTGTCATTTGTAAGAAATGCTTCAGATATTACGAAGCTCAGAAAAAGACTTGAAAGGGCCGGCAATGATTCGTTGATCATTGCCAAAATAGAAAAACCTGAAGCTTTAATGGATATAGATAAGATTATTGAAGTAAGCGATGGCATAATGGTAGCGAGGGGTGATCTGGGAGTTGAAATTCTGAGTGAAGAGGTACCGATGATTCAAAAAGAAATTGTGAGTAAATGCCGTAAAGCGGCAAAGCCGGTAATCATTGCAACACAAATGATGGAAAGTATGATGCAGAATCCACGACCTATGCGTGCAGAAACAAACGATGTGGCGAATGCAGTAATGGATGGCGCCGATGCACTTATGCTTTCTGGTGAAACAGCCGCCGGCGATTTTCCTATTGAAGTTGTAAAAAGTATGGTGGCTACTATTAGGTCGGTGGAATCAAAAGGTGATATTTTTTATAAGTTATACGACCTTGATAAATCCTCGGAATTCTTTTTAAATGACAGTATAGTACATATGGGAGCCCGTATCGCGAAATACACCAACGCCCGGGCAATTCTTGGTCTGACTAAACGAGGTTATACAGCTTTTAAACTAGCTTCATTCAGGCCCAAAGCTTCAATTTTCATTTTTACAGATAATAGGCCATTTATCAATACAATGAACCTCGTTTGGGGTATCAGAGGAATATATTATAACAAATCTGAGTCAACCGATTCAACTATATCGGACATTGACAGGATATTGAAAGAAAAAGGATGTGTTGCAAAGGGAGACATAACCATAAACCTGGCAGCAATGCCAATTAACATTCCCGGAAGAGTAAATACACTGAAAGTTAATGAGGTTATATGATTTGCCTGTTTATCGGTTCAACCAGGATTACCTTTTCTTTTTCAACAATTACTACTCCGGGTGGATCACCTTTACGTTTCCTGACAAATTTTCTGGGTGTGTAGATTACAGGACAAAGTGTTTCATTTTTCCGTTTCGAGTAGAATGCCGCTAGTTGCGCCGCTGCTTCAATAATCTTTTCAGGGAAGGTTTTCCCAGCCTGGTGTTTTATAAGTACATGTGATCCTGCTCCATCTTTTACATGAAGCCAAAGATCTTCTTTCCAGGCATTGGTTTGGAGCATATTATCGTTTTGCATTGCACCTTTACCAATTAGAATTATAAACCCTCCGATTTCTCGTTCATAATAAGGTTTCGATTCGTGATTTTGATTTGAGGTAACATGTGATTTTTTTTTGGAAAATGATTGAAGTTTTTTTAAATCGTCAATATTCTCCAACTCCATTAAAGTTCGTTGAAGGTTGATCAATTCCCTTTTTTTTAGCTGAATGTTGTTCTTCAGGGTACTTATTTCTTTAGACTGATTCTTGGATTTTCTGTAATATTTTTCCGCATTTTTTTGGGGTTTCAAATCAGGATTCATCTTAATAATTATTTCTTTACCCGTATAAAAATTAAGTAAACTTACTGTTTTGATATGAAGCTTAATACTGTCCAGGTTAGCCATAATAATATCACCAATTTCTTTATAATTTATTAAGGACCTGATCTTTTCCATTTGGTGTGTTGATTTGGAAATGTAATTGGCTGTTTTGCTGATTTGCCTGTTAGTTGTTGCCGTAAGCTTTTGTTTCAATTCTTTCAGATTTATATCCGAAATGTGTTTGTAAAAAAAAGTGTTCAAGGCTTCCAGCGGGTCATCAAATAACAACGCGCTATCACTGGTTTTCAGCAATGACAGGCGCCATCTGTTACGGGAGTTCTCTACATAAAATTGAGAAGTGTTTTCCATTTGATAAACTGTGTTTTTTAAATGGGACCATTTTTCCTCAATTGATTCGTCATTAAAACCTTGATCTTCTAAAATTTCTTGTGGCAAACCAGACAGTGTTGGGATGTATTCTTTTATCAAAGGCAAAGTCTTAAACGATTCGAAATCAAAAGGTAAAACTCTATTGAAGGATTGGAACGGTTTATCAAAATCCGCTGTCATCCTGTTTTGAAATATGCCGATACAATCTTTTCCTTTGTAAAGCAGAACATTTGATCTGGTTCCAAATAATTTGAATACAAGGGAATAGCTACCCTCAAAATCTATATGAAATGCCCTTTCATTTTGAAATACATCAATATCTGACACTTGCATTCCAACCAGGTATTTGAACAAATCGGTTGTATTTTGCTTTTTTCTATTTAGTTCATTTGGAAAGGAAAGACATGAGAACCTGGATGATAGAGAGGCTTTAATTGTGAATATTGAGTCATTATAAGTTGGCGAAGAAAGTATTTTAAACTTTAGAATAAGTTCATCCTTACTTTGTGTAAATATTTCTATAACTTGACTGCCAGTTAATCTGGTTTTGAGGGCGATGGAAAGATGACGCAGAAAGTAGTGATTTTGATGCACGTTAAATGGTTATTTTCAATCCATCATAGGCCAATTCCACGTTGTCTGGCAGCATATTTTCCACATCACCATGCAGACCAAGGTAGTGGCTTATATGTGTAAGGTATGCTTTGTCTGGATTTAGTTCTTCAATAATGTCAAGCGCCTGGGCAAGGTTGAAGTGCGAAATATGGGATTTGATCTGAAGTGCATTTATAACCAAAACCTTAGATTTATTAATTTTCTCTTTTTCAGCGTTGGCTATAAAATTAGCATCTGTGATATAAGAAAACCCTCCTATCCGAAATCCAAAAACAGGTAAATTAAGGTGTAATAGGTTGATTGGAATAAATTTTGTCCCTCCGATTTTGAAAGGAGTATCATCAATGATATGCTCGACTACCCTGGGAACTCCAGGGTAGGTGCTTTTTTTAAATATGTATTCATATTCTTTTTTTAGCTGGTCCATTACTTCAATACGTGCATAAAGAGGCATGTCCATTCGCTGCTTAAAATTATAAGAACGGACCTCATCCAGACCTCCGGTATGGTCGCGGTGCTGATGTGTATAAACGACTGCGTCAAGTCTGTTAATTCTTTCCCGAAGAACCTGTTGGCGAAAATCAGGGCCGGTATCTATAATGATGCTCTGGTTATCTATTTGAAGGTGAACGGAAGTTCGTGTACGATTGTCGCGAAAATCAAAGGATTTGCAAACTGAACAGCTACATGTAATTACCGGAATTCCTTGTGAGGTACCCGTACCTAAGAATGTAATCGTCACAGTTTCAGCTCCGTTTGCTGAAGTTCCGTAAATAATACTTGATTCTTTTGTGATAATTTAGAGCTATCAATGTCGATGGATTTAATAACATCAATTATACAATTCACTTTTCCTTCAAGTGCATAATATTTGTTAATTACAGCGACTTTAGTTTCCTTGATAATACAATATCCGGATTTGAAATTCCCTTTCTCATAACGGAGAATATAATCTGTTTCGGCCATTAAATCTTCCAGTTTGTTGAGGTAATTTTTGGAATATTTTATGGCCATGAATCAGGAGGTATATTCAATTACCAATTCTACCATTGAATCGAAATTCAATGGTTTCTGCAGTACACTATTAATGCCTGCAGCTTCAAATTCGCTTATAGAGTAGTTCATTGCATTACCTGTAATAGCTATTACAGGTATTTTGGAGATGGAGGGGTCATTATTACTACGAATTTGACGCGTGCATTCCATCCCATCCATTACAGGCATGTTTATGTCCATAAGTATCAGGTCATATTCTTCCTGTTCCAGTTTTTCCAGTACTTGTTTCCCGTTTTTAGCTGTAGAGATAATAAAATTTTGTTGTTCAAGTATTTTCCTGGAGAGGTTTTGGATTACAGAACTGTCCTCTGCTATTAACACTTTTTTTCCCATGAGTTAAAAAAAATTAGTTTTCTATTTCAGCAATGTGATTTTTAAATTCTTCAAATCTGTATTTTAACCTTTTCATATCATCATGAAGATTAGAATATGACTTGTTCCTTACCTTTTCTTCAATAACTTTTGCAAGATCGGCCATTTTATCAATACCAAGTGTTCCGGCATTACCTTTAAGTGTATGCAATTTATTTAAAATTTCTTTGTAGTCATTATTATTTACTGATTCAATACACGTATTTATTTGCTGTTCAGCCTCAATTTTAAAGTCATTAAATGAAGATTTTACTAATTCTTTGCTTCCATATTTTTCGAGCTGATGTATAATGTCCTGATTTATAACCTTTAGCTCTTTTCTATCAGGTGAAAGTACTTCTTCTTCGGTTTCCATATTATTGCTTTTCAGATCTCCGGATTTTTGCATCCAAAGTTTGATTTTATTTATAATTTTATGAGACCTAAGGGGCTTTGAGATATAGTCATCCAGTCCCTGGCTTAAAAAAATACTCCGGTCACCTTCAAGGGCAAAGGCTGTCATCGCAATGATTGGTGGTTTATTTACCGTAATAATTTCTTTAATTTTACTTGTAGCTTCAATTCCATCCATTCCTGGCATCTGGATGTCCATAAAAATGACATCAAATATTAGTTTTTGTACAATATCAATGGCTTCAGGACCGCTATTTGCGGTTGTTACTTTACATCCTGCTTTTTTAAGTATTTCTGCAGCAACATCACGATTTATTGAATTATCATCAACAACAAGGACCCTGGGTTTTAGAGACTTCAATGAATGTAATTCGGATAGTGGAGCATCTCTCTGGGAGTCGAGTGCTTGTAGTTCTTCTTTTGTAGGAATTCGTGTTTCGAAGGTAAACCAGAACGTGCTGCCAAGTCCGGGGTTGGAATAAACGCCAATGTCCCCATTCATTAATTTACATAGTTCTTTGGAAATGGCCAGACCGAGCCCTGTTCCACCATAGGATTTTGTTGCCGAACTGTCCACCTGTGTGAAACTTGTAAACAATAAATTAATATCTTTTTTTGCTACTCCAATTCCAGAGTCATGAACTTCAATTCGCAGTTTCAGTGTTTCACCTGATCTTTCAGCAACTTTAACTCCAATATCTACCGATCCCTCTTCGGCTGTAAATTTTAGGGCATTTGAGGTTAAATTGGCAAGAATCTGCAAAATGCGGGTTTCATCAGCTATTAAAACCTTTGGAATATTCTTATTTATGTGAAAATTAAGGCTGATATTTTTTGTGCTCGCTACCTGGCTGAACAGAGCAGTTAATTTATTGGTAACTTCCTCCATTTGCACAGGAGAATCATGCAACTCCATTTTACCCGCCTCGATTTTGGATAAATCAAGAATATCGTTTAGGATATGTAGAAGTGTTTCAGAAGATTTTTTAATTATCTTCACGTATCCTGCCTGTTCGTTGTCGAGTTGGGAAGTTGACATCAAATCGATCATACCAATAATTCCATTCATGGGGGTACGGATTTCATGACTCATGTTTGCCAGGAACCGCTCTTTTACTTTTAGCGATTTTTCTGCAAGTTCTTTTGCATTTATAAGCTCCACGTTTGCAAGTTTTAGCTGCGTAATATCTCTTGCAATTCCTTCAATCTGAATTGGTTTTCCACTTTTATCGAAAACAAGCCTGACATTACAAATGCACTGCAGAATTTTACCGCTTTTATGTATTAATGAAACCTCAATGTTTCGAATCCTTCTGTTTTTCAGGATTATGTTTACCAGGTTTTTATTGCTTGATTTGAAAAAAAAATATTGCGTAATGCCGGTATTGATAACTTCATTCTGTTTATATCCCAGTATTTCGGTTACAGAAGGACTTATCATCTTCAATGAACCCTTAAAATCACAGCGGAAATACAAATCCTGGAAAGATTCAAAAATGTTCCTGAACTTTTCTTCACTTACCAGTAGTGCTTCCTCAGAATTTTTTCTTTGGGTGACATCAGTAGCTATTCCTGATACTTCATCGATTGATTTGTCAGGTTGAATAATTGGATTGAGAAATATATCTTTCCAAACAGTATCTCCCGAATCATTTACCAGTTTTATGTCGAAGTGTAGTTTTGCTCCATTTAGTGCTTTTTTATATTTCTTGTTCCAGAAAGTATCATAATCCTCGATCACTAGCCCTGTACCTTTTTCAACTGTTATCGGAGGTTTTGATTGAAAATCTTTAATAATAGCTTCAAAATAGTTTTGGTTAAAAGATGTTAATTCAAGTTTGCGATTTACAGACCATATCAGGTGGGAACTACTTTCAAAAATTGCATTTAATCGTGCAGTCTGACTACTAAGCTTTCCTTCTGTTTCTTTCAGGTCTATAGCCAATGCTATTTGTCCTGAAATAAAATCCAGTAACTCCAGATCACTTTGATTATACAATGAGTCATCTTTGTAAGATTGTAAAGCAATGATACCAATGATATTGTCATCAACTTTTAATGGAACGCCAAGCCATACCAAAGGTAACTTTCCTTTGATGTCTATCCTGTTACTTTTACTTAATTCGATGATTTCATCTTGGTTTAGGAACAACGGATTTCCAAGGAATATGGCATATTCGGTCAGTCCATTGCTTAGTTCCCTCTCAGCACTGGTGTCCCCCGAATAATTCTCATCAATAAAATAAGGAAAGTTTAAGTGATCATGATTTCGATCCCTGTCATACAGGGCAACGTAAAAATTGTCGGCATTAATTACTTTACGAAGTTCAAAATGTATCTTCTCAAATAATGTATGAAGGTCGGGGCTTTGAATAGTATGGTTGGCAATACTATAATATAAATCTTTCGCTTTTTCTGCCCTGATTTGTTCTGTCACATCATGAAAAACAAAACGATATTCTACGACTTTTTTTCCAATAATTTTGGGATAAACAGTACCGGAAAGGAAGAGTTTATTATTTGAAGAATCCTTGAAGATGGTTTCAATTTTATGAGATTTCCCCCGTTTTCCGATTTCTTTTACGGCATCAATTGTTTTCGTGCATAAGGAATCATCAAGAATATCACGAAAATTTAAGTTCCCGATTTCATCTTCTTTATATCCCAATCGCTCTTTCCAGGTATTATTTACAAGTAAAATAGAGCCATCTCCCGCAATTATTTGGATGAGGTCCTGTGTATTTTCGAATAATTCATTTAATCTTTCAGATCTGGATATTGATAAATTACGCTTTTGGGTTTCAAAACTGACATTTTCCCCAATAAGAATTATGCTTGTTTCCCCAGCAGTATTGTTTATAAACGGTTGAAATTTAAAAGTTAGCAATTCGTTATTCACGGACTTAATTACATATGTAAATTGTTTTCCTATATTGTCATTAAGGATTTTGTTAAAGGATTTTTTATCCGGATTAGAAAGAAAAGTTGCTATAAAATCTTTACCCAGGATTGACTCTGGTCGATATCCCAGGTTTTCAAAAACCGATTTGTTGCAGTATTGGACAATATATTCCTTGTCCATAAAAAATACACAGGAAGGATTATTTTCAAAAAAACCACTGTTTATTTGGAGAATGGGCTTAATATCTTTCGTATTGGTGGTCATTTATAAATAATACACATTTTTGTACTGTAAATTTACAAAATATGATTTTTACAATTCAATTGGAGCTACTTATAAATATAAAATTTTATAAACGGGATCATGCCACAGGTTAAGATCAACGAATGGAAAAATACCTTATCATTATAGCGGGTCCAACTGCAATTGGGAAAACTGAAATAACTATAAAACTAGCACAACACTATGATATACCCGTCATAAATGCTGACTCAAGGCAGATGTATTCGGGTATGGAAATTGGGACTGCAATGCCTTCAGCAGAAGAAATGCAGGGTATACATCATTATTTCGTAGGTGACCGGCCACTAACTAAAGGAATCTCTGCAGGGCAATATGAAAAAGAAGTTCTTGAAATACTCGGGAGGTTGTATAATCAATCAAATATTGCACTTTTAAGCGGAGGCTCCGGGCTTTACATCAAAGCTGTAGTCGATGGATTTGATGATATTCCGGAAGTGCAACAGGAAATCCGGAATCGCCTTAAAGAAGAACTCAAGGCCAATGGTTTGGATCCTTTGGTGAATGAGTTAAACTCCAGGGATAAAGATTATGCAAAGATTGTTGATCGCAATAATCCTCACCGGATAATGAGGGCGCTGGAGGTAATCCGCTCCACAGGAAAAACATATTCTTTCTTTCGGAATGGTAAACGAAATTTCCGCCAATTCAATACAATTAAAACCGGACTTACCATGGATCGTAAAGAACTCTATGAAAGGATAGAAAAAAGGGTTGACACTATGGTCGTATCGGGGCTATTAGATGAAGTTGAAAAACTTAAGAAATATAAACATCTGGATCCATTGCAAACTGTAGGGTATAGGGAGGTATTTAATTATATGGAGGGACTATATGATTATGAAGAGTCCATACGGTTAATAAAACGAAATACCAGAAGACTTGCAAAACGACAGCTAACATGGTTTAGAAAAGATCCGGAGTATAAATGGTTCCATCCCGATCAATTGGAGGATATTATAGATTATATTGAGAGGGGACAGATCAATAACTAAAAAGTAGCCAGTTACAGACTTAAAATCTTGATCAGTCTTGTCAGGTCTTTTACAAATGGTTTTGTTTTTTCAATGGTATCCTTCAGAGGTACATGAGATACTTCATCATTTATAATGCCGACCATCTCATTTTTGCGCCCATCTATTATAGCTTCAACAGCGGCTAGGCCGAGTCTGCTTGCTAAAATCCTGTCTGCAGCAGAGGGGGCACCCCCGCGTTGTATATGACCTAGAATTGTCACACGTATATCTTTATTTTTCAATTCTTTTTTCGCTTTTTTAGCAAGCAATACAGAATTTCCCGGCGAATCTTTCTCGGCTACAACAATGATGGAAAAAGTCTTTTCCCTTCGAATATTTTCTTTGATATAATTTATTACATCATCATCGGTGGTACCTTTTTCCGGCAGCATTGCGCCCTCAGCACCCCCCGCTATGGCCGAACGGATGGCGATATATCCTGAATCACGGCCCATTACCTCCACAAAAAATATTCTACCATGAGAATCAGCTGTATCACGAATTTTATCTATTGCATCCAAAACAGTGTTTACAGCCGTGTCAAACCCAATGGTGTAGTCTGTTCCGTAAATATCATTATCGATTGTTCCGGGAATGCCTATGACTGGGATCCCACATTCTTCATAAAATTGAGTAGCTCCCGTAAATGTCCCGTCTCCACCTATGGCTATCAATCCTTCAATTTTACGCTTTTTAAGTGTATCACAAGCGCGTTTTCTTCCTTTAACGGTTTTGAATTCATCACATCTTGCGGATTTCAGCATTGTACCGCCTTTTTGTAAAATATTACTGACAGAATGTGATTTAAGTTCCCTGATATCACCATCAATCATTCCTTTATAACCCTGGTATATACCAAAGATTTCGATATTATAATAAATCGAAGTACGTACTACCGCCCTGATACATGCATTCATACCTGGTGCATCCCCTCCGGAAGTAAAAATTGCTATTCTTTTCATTCAGTTTTAAAATTCAGAAGTCAAAAGTAGCATGCAATACTTAATAATTTTTATAGCAGCTATATATTTGTCCGAATGAAGCGGGTGTTGATTATTACTTATTATTGGCCTCCCTCCGGTGGGGGCGGCGTTCAGCGGTGGCTGAAGTTTGCAAAATACTTGCCCGAATTTGGTTGGCAACCGGTGATATATACCCCTGAAAATCCGGATTTCGAAATCAGGGATCCTGGCCTTGAAAATGATATTAATCCCTTAACTGAGGTAATTAGAACTCCTATTTGGGAGCCATTTGAAATCTATCGTAAAATCATGGGTAAGAATGCTTCGCGAAAACAAGGCGTTGTAAGCGGGAATAAATCTGAGTTGGGGAAAATGATGGTATGGTTCCGGGCGAATATTTTTATTCCCGATCCCCGTAAATTTTGGATAAAACCCTCAACAAAGTTTTTGTTGAGTTATTTGAAAGAGCACCCTGTTGATGTAATTGTATCAACGGGCCCACCACATAGTATGCATATTATCGGTTTAAACGTAGGCTCAGCTACCGGCATCCCATGGATTGCAGATTTTCGTGACCCCTGGTCTGACTGGGATGTACTTGATTTGTTAAGTGTTTCAAAAAAATCGAGAAAGAAACACAAAAAGTTAGAGGCACAGGTTTTTAATAATGCGTCAATTATATTGACTGTAAGCAAAAGACTATCGGAAAAACTCAAATCCACCGGTGGAATAACCCACGTAGAAGTAATTACGAATGGCTACGATGATTCTGATTTTGGAAATATGGGAGAAAATCAACCGGATAAATTCAGAATATCACATTTCGGATTGCTGAACAATGACAGAAATCCCGTTGTATTCTGGGAGGTGCTTGAGAAATTGTGCGAAGAAAATGAAAAATTCCGAAACGATCTTGAAGTATTTCTTGCCGGAACAATTGAAGACGATGTTAAAGCTTTCCTGGAAAATAAAACATATTTAAAAAATCAACTGTCAATTGTTGATTACATACCTCACGAAGAAGTATTTAAGCAGTATACTTCCTCCTTTGTTCTATTGCTATTGGTAAACAATACTTCGAATGCCGGTTGGATAATACCTGCCAAATTATTCGAGTATTTGAATGTTAAAGTTCCAATACTGGCTTTTGGAACTAAAGAAAGCGATGCAAATGATGTGCTTGAAAATGCAGGACATCCATCATTTATAGAATACAATGATGTGGAGGAAACCCGTAGTAGAATATTAGAACATTATCGACAGTTTTGCGATGGTGAAAAACGAATACCGACGGAGAACGTCATCCAATACTCAAGGAAAACACTTACCGGGAGACTTTCCGAAATACTTGAAAAAATTACAAATGAGGCCTAATGTAAAAAGAAGCATTCATGTACCGATAAGAAGAACATTTTTAAATTTCCGGCTTACATTTGCTTCCTCAAGTTTCTATTTATGCAAAAAATCAAGTTTGGGTTAATTGGGTGTGGTCATATTGGGAAACGACATGCGGCGGTAATTGATAACGACCCCAATGCCGAACTGGTTGCCGTATGCGATATTAATAAGGAATCTGCGGATGAGTTGGCAAATTCCTACAACATTGATAATATCTATTATGACTATCATGAAATGCTTCAGATGGAAATGGATATTGTGAATATCTGCACCCCTCACTACCTGCATAAAGTGATGGCAATTGATTCTCTCGAAATGGGTAAAAATGTGCTGGTTGAAAAGCCGATGGCACTTTTGTCCCAGGATGCATCATTGATGATAAAAACGGCAAATGAAAAGGGACTCAAATTATTTGTTGTAAAGCAGAACCGGTATAATGTACCTGTTATACTGGCCGGCAAGGCACTGGAAGATGGAATGCTGGGGAGAATTTCAATGGTGCAATGCAATGTTTTCTGGAACAGGCGCCAGGAATACTATGACCAGTCTGATTGGAAAGGGGTGAAAGATAAAGAAGGAGGGGCTTTGTTTACCCAGGCCAGTCATTTCATAGATCTGCTGGTTCACTGGTTTGGGCCTGTAGTAAAAGCAAAAACGGAAATCGACACCCATTTTCATTCAATTGAGGTAGAAGATGCCGGTCATAGTGCTGTTGTGTTTGATAGTGGCGTTCTAGGATCAATTTCATGGACAACAAACGTTTATAACAAAAACTATGAAGGGAGTATTACGATTATTGGAGAGCGCGGAACTATAAAAATCGGTGGTGCTTATCTGAATAAAATTGATTTCTGGGATGTACAATCTTATCCATTGCCCGATAATATATCCTTTGTTGATAAACCTAATAATTACGGTAAATACCAGGGGTCAAGTTCAAACCACCACCGTGTAATCGAAGAAGTTATTAAAAATCTGACCGGAAACAGCTCTTCCATCGTTGAAGGGGAAGAGGGAGAGTTATCTATTTCTGCTATTGAAACTATTTACAATGCCGTCGAATAAACCTGAAATAATCAAGACCGGAATACGGGATGTTGAATTCGGTGCCGGGGTAAAGGTGGCCGAACCTGTAAACCTTTACGAATGTATAATAGGGGATGAGTGTTTTATCGGGCCTTTCGTTGAAATACAGCGTAATGTTGAAATCGGAAAGAACACCCGCATCCAATCCCATACATTTATTTGCGAGTTAGTTGAAATTGGTGAAAACTGCTTCATCGGGCACGGGGTTATGTTTATTAACGATACTTTTGAAAAAGGAGCCCCTGCCGGTGGGAATGTTGATTTGTGGAGACCAACGAAAATCGGGAATAAGGTTTCCATAGGTTCCAATGCTACGATTCTGCCTGTTACCATCTGTGACGGGGTGGTTATAGGAGCCGGGGCAGTTGTTACCAAAAATATTGATTCACCCGGAGTTTATGCAGGGAATCCCGCACAACTAATCCGCAGATGATGAAGGTTCCATTTGTCGATCTTTATGCTCAATATCAATCAATAAAAGACGAGATTGATCATGCGATACAGACAATTCTGGATTCTTCATCTTTTATCGGGGGTAGTCATGTCGAAAGTTTTGAGAAGCGGTTTGGCAACTATATCGGTGTTGATTATTGCATTGGGTGTGCAAACGGTACTGATGCTCTTGAAATAGCTCTGGAAGCTGTGGGAATAGGGGAAGGGGATGAAGTAATTGTACCTGCTCATACCTGGATGTCGACCGCAAGTGCAGTAAGCAGAGTTCGAGCAACGCCCATTTTTGTCGATGTCCATCCTGATTTTTACACCATCGATACAAGGATGGTTGAATCGAAAATATCAACTAGAACAAAAGCCATCATCCCTGTACATTTTTATGGATTACCTGCCGACATGCCCACCCTGGTCAAAATTGCGGCTGGAAATAAATTAATTATCATCGAAGACTGTGCGCAGGCACACGGAGCTTCTATTAACGATCGTAAGGTAGGGACGTTTGGCGATGTAGCAACATTCAGTTTTTATCCGGGGAAAAACTTGGGTGGCTATGGTGATGGAGGGTGTATTGTTTCCAATAATAATGAAATAGCGGAACAATGCCGGTTAATTTCACACCTGGGACAAAAAGGAAAGCACAATCACATGATTATTGGACGAAACAGCCGGTTGGATGCACTTCAGGCTGCAATATTAAGTGTAAAACTTGATCATTTAGATGAATGGATCGAAGCACGACGTAATATTGCAACAATGTACTCCGATCAGCTTCATGGATCCGAATTAAAATTGCCAGTATCACCTGAAAATTTTAAGCATGTTTTTCACCTGTTTGTAATTCAGGTTTCTCAACGAAATGAATTGCAAAAAGCACTTAAAGAAAAAGGGATTCAAACACAAATCCATTATCCGGCGCCTGTAACATCCTCCAGGCCGTATTCCGATAGAGGTCAATTCCCTCTTACTGATAATATGACAGAGCGTATATTATCACTACCGATGTATGCCGAATTGGATGCTGAAAAAATAGCCAGGGTTACCAAAGTGATTAATTCCTTTCTGAATAAACAGTGATTTATTTAATAAATTTTTTAATTACTCCTTCAATTGTTTCATTTATTTCTTTCGAAATTTTGCTGTAATAAATGCTTGCAGTAAATAAAACAGTAATTAATGTGGACCGTATTAGAATGTCCGCCAATTTATTATTCAATGAAGGTATAAATAGGGAGCAGAGGAGGATTACAGTACCGATAACAAGCAATAAAAAGTGATTGACGGTAAAGGGTTGCATTTTAAATTTATTCCAAATGAAAAGATATTTTAAAATATTAAAAAAAATCAGCGATAACGTACTGCCCATGGCAGCCCCATTAAGGCCATACAATGGAATCAATAGCACATTTAAAGTAATAGTAATAATCGCCAGAAACCCCGTTAACAGAATATTTATCCTGTAGTATTTGGACAGAATTATTATTTCCCCATTCAGACCAAAACTCATGTCCAATAACTTTCCTGTTCCGATAATAATTACTATCCATTTGCCGGTTTCATAGATTGCTTTGTTGGGAATAAAATGGTAAATATTATCAAGATTAGCCCAAAGACCTATCAGGATCAGCATCCCCACGATCATCAGGTTTAAAGAACTTTTTGAATATATATCAAAAATACCATGTACATTATTCGATGCAAGATTCCTCGCGATCAAAGGCGTACTGATTTGCGTGACCATCCTGCGGGGAATTTCAATGATAACGGCGATATAAAATGAGGTAGTATAAATTCCTGTGAAATAGGTACCCATCATGGATGTAACCATTAGGGTGTCAACTTTTGCAACAATCATAGCACCACCTGCACCAATTAATACAAATAGACCATACCAGAGTATAGATTTGTATTCAGTTTTACTAAATGCATTGTAAAATCGAAAGGAATATCTGGTGTCTGTCTTTTTGAATAAATACCAGGTTAGCAGGGAGAGGTTTACAAAATAAGCGCCAACAATCAAATAGAGAAATTGTTGAAAGTCCACTACCCTGAATACAAATAAAGCTATTGACAAAGTTGTAAGCAATCTTAAGAGTACTTCCCTGACTAAATTTGGAATTACAATTTCAAGATTGGAACGGATAAAATCAGAAACGATATTGTAGATAATAAGGATGAAGACAAGAATGATCACCAAATAAAAGTACTGGGTCACTTCCGGTGAATTTTTATCAAAAAGAGATGTAAGAGGTCCCTGGAAAATCAATAACACAACTAAAAAGGTCAGGAATCCCAAAAAAGCCAGGAATAGTATAAGCGAGAAAAAACTGCGTGCTTTTTCCTTGTTGCTTCGGAAGGAGGGGAAGAACTTTATAACGGCCTGGCTCGTACCCAACTGGGCAAACGGTACAAGAAGCATCGCAAAGTCCTGGATAACCCTGGTAAGGCCGATTTGTCCCGGGGTCAGGTAAGCAGGAAAAAAATAAAGAACATTTATGTACCCCAGTATTATACCTACGAAGGATATCAATGTGGATCGGGTACTTTGTTGTATTACTATCCCCAAATTATATTATGGTTTATACCAAATGGTCGTATCAGTTAGCCCGGTCGTTGTAAATACCTGTTTCCATGATCGTAACATATGATGAACAGGTTCATAACGCAAACGCTCTGAATTATCAAGGATAAATATACCACCGCTTTTTAATTTGCCAACGACCCGTTTGCTGCATTCCACACGAGCACGGCCATCAATGATAATGAAATCGAAATGATCGTCAGGGAGATCAATAATAAAACTGAAGTAATCATTGTAATTGCTTATTTCAAAATCAAATGCTGAAAGGTCCCTTATTTCTATCGTTGATTTACTTTCGGATTTATGAGGGGGTATCAGTTTGTACTCCACATTTTTTAAATCCTTATCAATAAGCAATGCTGCTATTTGGGTATGCCAGAGTTTATCATGTTCAACGCTTATCAGGTTGCCCAATCGGGCAGAGAAAAAGAGCGTACTCCTTCCGGAGCCATACTCCAGTCCTGTCATTTCTCTATTAAGTACTTTATCAAGGACTTCAATAGACGCGGGGGTCAGCCAGGGTGATTCTTTGCCATATTTTCGAATACATATCTTATAGTAGACTTTGAGAAGGGGTCGTAATAACCTGTATTTTAAATAATCCGCGCTGAAAATTTTTGTGGTCAGGTAATTTTTTTGGACATACTTGTTTTTTGAAGCAATATGCTTTGCAAGTAAATAGCTGTCAGCGATTTCTGTCATCAAGGTATAATAAATTTTTCAATCAGGTGGAATTTATCAGGATGTACAAAAAAGCAGTTTCGAATCCCATTGTCAGATTTCCGTTTGATCGTGTTTACTTTTTGTAATCCTTCGGGTGTATGATTATAAAATTCGTAATCGTGGCCACCCATAATTTTCTCAAGTTCGTCTTCGATTGTATTAAATAATGTTTCGCAAATAACAATGGGTTTATGTTTCTTTAAAACGTTACTGGCATTTCCCAATATCAAATGCTCCGTGCCTTCCGTATCAATCTTAATCAAATCTAATCGGGTGGTTTGGTTACTTGATTCCACGAAACTATCTAAGGTGGTAGTCATGACTTGATAATTTACAAAATTATTTCGAATTTCTTTGACCCAGTATTTCCTTCACCTGAGAGGATATATTTTAGATACTTATATTTTGGATTACTAACCTCAGTGAATTCAATTTCACCGGTTATATCAGATAACGCTATATTTTCAATCTGTATATTTTCCATTTTATTTATTGCTACATTTTTTTCCAGGTAATAATGAGGGCCAATAGCCGGCTCAAAACTTGTAATTTTCATCTTTGGATTTATTGAAGAAGCAAGTATGGAGTAATACCCAATATTAGCCCCGATATCATAAAAATTTGAAATTCTGGGTACGAGGTCAATAAATATGGGACTATATTCAAACTGTTCATAACCTTTCCAAAAAATCAGGAAAGTAACATAATTTGTCTGATTTGTTCGAAGTAAAATTCTTTTATTTCTGTTAGTTATTGATAGAATGCCTGAACGGTGGATTCTCATTGCTTTTGAAAAAATTTTTATCAGCAAAAAATTCAGATTCCGCAGGAGTAAATTAACTTTTTCGTTGTAAATGATTTTATAAAATAGCTGTTTCATAGATCAATTTATTTCTCTTGGTAAAGACAATCCATTCTGTTGTAAAAATTGAATGCATTTAAGTAATCTTGTTAAATAATTTTCAATTTGAAATTTATTTAAGCGGTCAAATTTAGTAGATGTTTGAATGAATAGCCATACGAAAAGAATTCTGATTATCATTTTTAACAACATTAAAAAAGATGCACGGTTTTAAAGGTAAATTATTACTTTGAAAGAAACCAAGACACTAATTGAAACAAGTTATAACAGGCTTAACTTTACAAAAACTGAAAAGTAATTGGTTTTTTAAAATAATCTGTTCTATAGTGGTTAACACATATAACTTTTAATGATTTCGACCAATCTCTTATGCGTATAGCCATGTTTCTTGATACTGATTTTCCTCCTGATTCAAGGGTTGAAAATGAGGCAATAAGTCTTATACAAGATGGTCATGAGTTATTTCTGTTTTCGTTAAGTTATCAGCCAATCCGAAAGCATGTTGAGGCCATTAATGGTATTCAGGTATTCCGTTTTGCTGCTAACAAACTTTTGTACAAGCTATCTGCTCTGGTGTATACTTTTCCATTCTTTTCATGGCTGATAAATTCTAAAATCAAAAAATTTATTTACCAAGTGCAACCTGATGCTCTGCATATTCATGACATGCCGTTAGCGGAAACTGTAATGCAAATTAATAAGTCACTTAAATTACCTGTTACGTTGGATTTACATGAAGAAAGGCCAGAAATAATGAAGTTCTATCCACATTTGCAGAAGTTTCCAGGGAATGTCTTAATATCACCCGATAAGTGGGCCCGAAAACAAGCTGAGCTAATGCAACAGGCAGATCATATCATACTTGTAACAAAGGAAGCAAAAGAAAAGTATTCAAAATTATACGAAAACATCTCTGAAAAAATCACAGTAGTCCCCAATACAGTTAACCCCCAGATATTTCTTCAATATCCTGTCCGGGAAGAAATTATTAAAAGGTTCTCAGGCAAACCAACTATCTTATATGTTGGCGATACCGGATTAAGACGCGGAACAGACACCGCTATACGATCAATGTCCTATGTTTTAGATGAATTGCCTGAAACACAACTTGTATTGGTGGGGGACAATTCGGAAGACAAAGTTCTTAATGAGTTAGTAATAGAGCTAAACCTGAAGCATTGCGTAATTTTTGAGGGTTGGAAAGATGTTTCATTGTTTCCTTCCTATATAAAAGCTTCGAGCGTGTGTATTTCTCCATTAAAGCGAAATCCGCATCATGATACCACCTATGCAAACAAAATATTTCAGTACATGTCAATGGGTAAACCACTTGTTGTGAGTGACTGTCCTGCTCAACAACGTGTAATTGAGGAAGCAAAGTGTGGCTTAATTCATAAAGCGGAGGATTATTTAGATTTAGCTAATAAGCTTGTTGAAGTATTGGCAGACCCCCAAAAAGCATTAATGATGGGTAGTAATGCTGTAAATGCAGTAGAAAGAAAGTGGAATTGGGATAAAACAAAGAAAGGGTTACTGAAACTTTATAATAATATTTGATAAGGAATAGGATAGAAGATCAATCAAGCGAACACAACTATACAATTTTCTGCTGCTGTTTTATTTGGAAATGTACGACATTCATAGTTATCGGAATCAAGCCCGGCTACTCTGCAGCTAAAGCTTTTATTTCATTTTGAGTTATTACACGATTAAATATTCTGAAGTCATCAATTTTACCTGAGAAAAAGCTATTGGGATCCCATACTCTTCCAATACTAGAATCATTCAGAGAATGTGAGAAAGAATTTGCACTACCTGTGTATACACCGGCAGTTTCATTTCCGTTAATAATAATTCTAATAGTATTTAAATCTTCAATAATTCCAATAATATGATACCATGTATCTGTTATTATTAGATCATCGGATACGAAAGTCTTTCGACTTGTAGGTAATGGGGCTCCTCCATTTCCATAACTAACACCAATCTACACCTAAACACCGAGAACTTATCCTATACTAAAACAAACTCATTTCTTGATATTATCAATAATGTCATTGCCTAATACAGCGGAATTCAATTCTTTAAAGTTTATCCAAAACGAAAAACTAATCGGCAAATTCTGAAAGTTAGCATCATACCCAAAAGCAATTTCATTATC
>SDBV01004551.1_pt1 | contig 19885 bp, 21 predicted proteins | sample 2277081 | NCBI WGS metagenome assembly SDBV01 (sample SAMN10402039, study PRJNA504765) | marine sediment metagenome | isolation source: marine sediment core GS10_PC15, 223 cmbsf | place: Arctic Ocean: Southern Knipovich Ridge | collected 2010
AGTTGGTCTTGACCAAGCGGGAGTTCACATTGATTACCAAAGCTCTGGTCGGCAAGCTGCCGACCGAGGAGGTTGCAGAAGCGCAGAATCTGGGGTTGGCTTTGATCGACCGCGCGCGCCAACGCCATGAGGAGCGGGCGGGTGACTTCGATCATGCGTATCGACGAGCAGCGGGGCGAGTCTGATGGCTGTGCTTGATTACCGAAACCTCATGAACGAGGACGGCGATATCGGCGTCTTGGACTTCGTTGTTAAGGTGCAGTACCCGATGTTCACGACTACTTCCGAGCCTGCGTATCTCGTGTACAACGAGGAGCGCTCATTCGAGTTGCAGGTTCCCATCGGCGCTATGGCTGAGCTCGACACCGCAATGCTTGGGCATCTTAAGAGATACTTCGGAGCGAGCTTTGTCCCCGACGAGGAGGCAGGCGCTACGCTTTTAGCGATCAATCCATTCCAGCCAGTCGAAGACGTCGACTGGTAGGAAAAACCAATATGCTCGCCTAAGACGGTGGGTGAAGGAGAACGATATGAAACTCGAACAATTCAGTGTTCAGGAGAGTCCAGCCGGCAGTTACGATGTGGAGATGCGCGGTACGGTGTCCTCTCTGGCTGAGGGCTTGGCGCTTGCGGCGATGCTGGGTGGAGGACCGCTTGTCAATTCCGCTACCGAGGCTGCGTTTGCTCCAGCCATAGCTCCTGACAAGCCCGCGACCTCTGCACCGATCGCGGCTGGTTCCACTGTTGCACCTCAGTCCACGACGATTGCAGCGCATCCGGCTGTGGCAGCGATGCGCAAGTCCAAGGGGACTACCCCGACGACTCACGACACGGCGGCTGGCAAGGTGAAGGTCACCCAGGTGAAGGGTGGCTTCAAGGCGCAAGGGATGTCGGACCCGAACACTGGTTTGTTGGCTGGCGGCGACACCGAGGACGAGGCGCTTGCTAATTGGCTTGAGCTTATGGCGTCCGAGCCCGCGGTAGCTAAGCCAGTTACCGTTGTCACGGCGCCGCCGCTTCCAGCTGCTGCTGCTGCTGCTGCTCCATCCGCAGACGCTCCGCCAGCTGCTCCATCCGCAGACGCTCCGCCAGCTGCCTCGGCAGTGGACGTGCCGGCCGAGCTCGCGGCAGCGACGAGCTTCCGTCACGTGATGACCTGGATGGTGGCAAACGTTGGGTCGGACGCGGCTGCTATCGCCGCCAAGTGTGAGGAGCTACGCGCCTCGGTTCCGGCGATTGCCCGGTTACAAGGCGATATCTCGACCCGTATTGAACGTGCTCTCTACGCGCTCGGCGGTAACAGCGGGGCGCCGGCTACGACATGAAGACGCTGGCTGTCTACCCGACGCCTCCTAAGCTCGCAGTCGAGGACGATTCTAGCCAGGCTCCTCTGGATGTTGATCCCGGCTGCGAGCGGTGTGTGCTTCACGAGCGGGCCCGTACGGTCTGTATGTCGCCCGAGCTGGTGGCCGGACCAGCAGGGAGTATGATTCGGCCTACGGTGCTTGTCGTTGGACAGGGACCGGGCGAGACGGAGGACCGGCATGGGCGCCCTAATATTGGTCAATCCGGGCAGTACTTGCGCGACCAGCTCAAGAAGCTCTGGACGGGCGATGTCGTCTTCGACAATGCGGTGCGGTGCGCGCCGGGAGCGCGGAAGGTTACCCCGCCGATGATCGCAGCCTGTCGGCCCTACTTGGCGCGGACGGTTGTCGAGGCCAAGCCCGACCGCATCTTGTGTCTCGGCGCGGCTGCAATCCAAGCCGTAGTCGGCCGAGGTTTCCCACCGCTGAGTGTGCGCCGAGGCTACACCTACCTCGGTGACACGCCTGTTTTTTTCCTGTTCCACCCTGTGATGAGCTTGCGTAACCGCTTCATGCGCAGCTGGTTCGAGAAGGACCTGGCGTGGGCGTTGGCAGCCAAACCGACGCGAGCACCGTTGCACGCGGCGTGTCTGATGATCGAAACGCAGGCGGACGCGCAGGACGCGATCGAAGATATGAAGCTTGCCGAGACGGTGACGTGGGACCTCGAGACTTTCGGCGCGCCATTCAATGCCGAGTACGACATACTCAATCTCGCGCTGACCCCACAGGATTGCGACTACGCGTATGTGCTGGAGAAGCAACAACTCGACGACCCGACCATCGCGACTCCTATCTTCGCCTACTTGAAGCAGGCGTGGAGCGGCGGACAGAATATCAAGTTCGACGTCATCGGGCTGCACGCACGCTACGGGGTGAAGGTCGATCGCATCGCGTTCGACACCATGCTGTGGCGACGCATTCTCAACGCGGACGCGCTTGCCCGCTTGGAGTACCAGCAGGCGATGGTGGGTATGGCGGGTGACAAGGATGAGGCGGCGGGCTTCGTGGTCGAGGGCAAGAAGGAGTTGCGCAAGATGGTGAAGAAGCCGGAGACTGTACCGAAGCTCTTCCCCAGCATTCCGGATGGCCATATGGCTCTCGCTCTCAAGCGTATCGCCGCCGGAGACAAGTCCGACACGTATGCGTACGCCGCGATCCCCCCGCTGATTCGCTCGGTGTACAATGCCAAGGACACCATCAGCACTGAGCGTGTGCGCGCTTGGCTGAAGGGAGGGTTCGACCAACGACCTGACCTGTGGCGAGTGTGGGACAGTGTTGTCCAGAGCCTCAACTATGCTGTGACTCAGATGGAATACAACGGCATCGCGGTGTCGCGTCCGGCTGTGGAGCAGCTGCGCTTGGCAATGACGATGAAGGTGGATGAGCTCCAGCTGCGGCTCAACCAGCACTCGGAAGTACCGGGCGAGAACTTCAGCGCCAACTCAAGTGACCAGGTGGGCAAGCTGCTGTTTGAGACGCTCGGGCTGCCTAACAAGGGGCGGACGCCGACCGGGAAGTGGAAGTGCACCGCGGAGATTCTGACTGCACTTGGTAATCCAGCGGCGGATGACATTATCAACTTTCGCAAAGCAAGCAAGTTCCGGAGTCAGTACGCCAACGGCATGGCTTTCTTTATTAGGGACGACAGGCGTATCCATCCGAACTATCAGATTGCAGGCACTGGGACCGGGCGACTGAGCTGCGCGGGCCCTAACCTCTTCAATATCCCGCGACCGACCTCGCCGGAGGGCAAGATGTGTCGGGACATCTTCGTGGCTCCGGACGGGCACACCTTGATGGAATTTGATTATTCGCAAATCGAGCTCAGGGTGGCGGCGATGCTTAGCGGTGACGAGGTTATGATCCAGTTCTTCAAGGACGGAGCCGACTTTCACTTGGAGACCGCGAAGCTGATTGCTCCCATCTTCAATCTCAACCCGGACGATATCACTAAAGAGCACGAGCTGCGGGACCACGCGAAGACAATCAATTTTGCCACACTTTATGGAAGCCCGCCGGAGGGGATGGCGGCGCAGTTGGGTGTGAGTGTGAAGATGGCGAAGCAGCTGCATAATGCTATTCTTGGCAAGTTCGTGAAGCTCAAGGCTTGGATCAAAGTCAGCCTTGCCGAGACGCGCAAGACTGGTGTGGCCCGTACTTGGTGGGACGGTGCCCCTTTCCGCGAGCGCCCGCTGTACGCGGTGGGGGACTCCGATGGCCCCGCGCGGGAGACAGCCGAGCGTAGTTCCTGGAATACAGCTGTGCAGGGAACGGCGACCGAGTACACGAACGCGAGTCTGGGCGCTATTCAGAGCTGGCTTGAGGCCGACTTCGTTCCAGCCAAGATGGTGCTGACTGTGTACGACTCTATCATGCTCGAGGTGCGCGACGACGCGATCGACGAGGTGGCTACCGCCGCCAAGGCGATAATGGAGGGCTGGCCTGTTGCCCACGACGTTCCCATCATCAGCGACCTGAAGATGGGCCGAGCGTGGGGAAGTATGCAGGCCGCGTGAGCAGGGTGACTCATGAGACGCTTTAGAGCACCACCACGTCACAACAGTCCGCGCGTTCGCGCCAACCCAGAGATTCCAGTCGACGAGCAGTGCACGACGGACAGATGCTACAAGCGGGCCGCCTTCCGTATGTGGTTCAGAGTTGGCCCTGAGAACGTGCGGCAGATTTGCCACTCATGCGTATTTGATGCGCGTCGTTCAGGAGCTGCGACGGAGATGATGGGAGGTAACGATGACTGTTGAAGGGAAAAACCGATGCACCCGCCTAAGACAGTGAGCGACTATGCAGAGCAAGAACGATCCTATACTCGACGCACGCGAGGTCTGTCTTCAGGACGGACCCCAAACACGGGATGCTCTACTTAAGAAGCTGGAGGCTTTGGGGTGGCATGGGGACGTCTGCAAGAAGGCGGTGGAGGCGGCGACTGGATCCTTTCTCCGTTTCGCAGGCGTGAAGTATTCCGCAGCATGAAAGATCCTGATTGAACATGATGGACATTCCCAGAATCGAAATCACGCTGAGTCATATGCGACACGCCATGTGTGTGCACCTCGCTGATCACAGCGAGGAGTTTCAGAAGATTGCGCAGGCGCAGCTTGAGGCAATGCTCACACCGGAGTGGGTGGGTGCTGAGGTTGCTCGGACGATGGGGCCGGCTGTGCGGGATGCGCTGAGTGACGCGATCAAGAGCGCATTGAAGAAGGCTCTGCAGAATGACACTGTCTTGCAGCGCGTGCTTGCTGACACGGTGCGCGAGGCGTTGATTCAGTCGTTCAAGGCGCAGCAGCTCATGGCCAAGCGGCTCATTGACGCGGTGGGATCGTTCGTAGGGCTGATAGTATTATCGCCTTTCCTGGCATTGGTTGCACTCGTCATCAAGCTCGATTCGCCAGGACCGGTGCTTTTTTCCCACGAGCGTGTGGGGTTCGGAGGCCGGGTTTTTCGACTGCAGAAGTTCCGCACGATGCGCGACGGTGCAGACGACGAAAAAGGCGACGTGGCGCATCTCAATCTTTCGGGGGACTCGCGGCTGTTCAAGATCCCCAACGATCCGAGGTTGACGCGGCTCGGCGCCTTCCTGAGGCGGTGGTCCATCGACGAATTGCCACAGTTGTGGAACGTTCTGCGGGGAGAGATGTCGCTTGTCGGTCCGCGGCCTTTTTTCGAAGACGACCTTGCCGAATACAGTGACCATCACTTCGTCCGGTTGGGCGCCAAACCCGGCATCTCCGGGCTTTGGCAGGTCAAGGGCCGCAGCGATGTTGTCGATTTCGAGGAAGTCGTGAGCCTCGACCGAGAGTATGTTGAGCGGTGGTCCCTTTGGCTCGACTTCAAAATCCTGGCAGTAACGCTCCCGGCGGTGCTCCGCAGGAGAGGGGCGTTCTGAGGAAGCAAAAGAGTGCTTCACGATGTGGCCCTCCATTGCTACTTTCATCAAGTCATCAACTGCCTTTGTCGCGGCCTGAGTCGGCTCGCTGAACCAGTCTCAGACGGCGGGGCACGCGCACGGACTAGGCGAATGCGAAGGGTGCGATAGTGAACGGAGAGCACACACCCACAGATTCCGCTGATCGTTACGGGAGCCTGAGCCCTTACGCGCTGTTCAACATCTTTCTGCGCAATTGGCGCCCATTGGTTCTCGCGCCTTTCGCCGCAGGGGTGGTGGTTGCGGGCATCCTTTTGATCCTCCCCCGCAAATACGTGGCAACCGCAGTGTTCACGCCCGAGGAATCCTCTGGATCAGATCTCCCTGCCGGCTTGCTGAACGTGGCGGCCCAATTCCAGCTGCGGATGGGGAGCGGAGGGGCTTCGCCGGCATATTACGCAGAGCTGGTGAGGAGCGTACAGTTGCAGAATGCCGTTCTCCGGATGCCGCTTGATGTCCCGGGGGATCCTGGCGTGAAGCAGCCGCTGGTGAGCATCCTGGTTCCGAACGGCAATCCGGCGGATTCGGCGGAGTGGTTTTTCGATGCACGGGAACGGATGAATCGCAACTTGACAACGTCAGTGAACGAGGTCACGGGCATCGTGCGGTTGAGATTCGCCGCGCAATACCCAGTCCTCGCGGCGGAGGTGGCAAACGCCCTCTTGAGGGAGTTGGAGCGGTTCAACATGGACATCCGCCAGTCTCAAGAGCGGGCAAAGCGGGTGTTCATCGAAGGGCGCCGGCAAGAGGCTGAAGTCGAGCTCCACGCGGCAGAAGACGCGCTGGAAGATTGGCTGGCGCGAAACCGGTCGGTTGAGGATTCTCCGGCACTCCAATTCGAGCTGCAACGTCTCAATCGTCGTGTTGAGCCGCTACAGGAAGTCGTGGTGACCTTGCGCAGAGAGTACGAGATCGCACGCATCGCGGAGGTCGACAACACGCCTGTCATCACGATCGTGGACCGCGCATTCCCCCCTCCAAGACCGGCTCGGTCGAGAAAGATCATTGTGCTGAGCAGCCTGTTTGCGACGTTTCTCATCACGATCCTTTGGATATTCACTCGCGAGTTCTTTGCGAGAAACCGTTCTCAGTGGCGGGACGATTACGAGGAATCGGTGGTTCTATGGCAGGAATTTCGAGGAGCGATACCCGTGTTGCGCAGGTTGAGGCGGAGGGGATAATGCACGTGTTTGACCGCAAGCTCGGCGCGCGACCGCAATTGTCCTGGCATTCCATCAGGTGTGGATCATGGCAACGTTGACCCGCAGTGCGGTCTTGTCGATCCAGACGTCGTACGACGACATCCATCGGTCGATCGGACGGTTGGACGAGGTACTGGACATCGCTGGCATTCGTGCTGCGCGCAAGATCGGAATAAAGATCAACCTGTGCGACGCGCGTACACCGGACACCGGGGCCATCACGGACCCACGCTTCCTGGATGCGCTGCTGGAGTGGCTGCGTGGATTGAACGCCGATGCCGAGGTCGCCGTGCTGGAGAGTGACGGCCTATCGGTGTTGGCGGACAACTATCGGGATTGGTTTGGCATCGACGAGATCTTGGATAAATGGGAGGCCGGCTGGATCAACCTGACGCGCGAGCCGCAGGTTCCCACCACCATCGCCGGTCGGCACCTGAAGGAGGTGCCCGTCCCGCAGATTCTCAAAGAGGCGTACCTCATCAGCCTGTCGAAACTCAAGACGAATCTGCTGTCCACCATCACGTGTGCGCTGAAGAACCAGTATGGTTGCCTGCCGATGGTGGACAAGTTCAAATATCACACCGATCTGAGTGACGTCATCACCGACATCAACCTCGCCGTGCCTGTGAAGGCGTTCATCGTGGATGGCATTCGGGGGCACGGAGGAATTCAGGGCCCCGCCTTCGGAACGCCGATCCACGCAGGCGTCGTGCTCGCCGGAAGAGACCCAGTGGCAGTTGATGCGGCGTGTTGCAAAGTGATGGGGTACCGGCCGACCCTCGTGAGTCACGTGCGGAAGTGCTGGCTGTCCGGTCTAGGGTCGATTCGATACGAACTCCTGGGAGACCCACTCCCGGACGTGGATTTTGAGAACAAGGGGATTGAGACACGTGTGTTCATGATGGGAGGGGCCATCAAGCGGTTCTATCAACGTCTCGATCGGCGGCGCAGCGCGTGAAGCGGCGCGTGCTGGTGGTCGGAGGTGGGGCGATTGCCCGTCGTGCCCACATTCCGGCCCTGAGGACGCTCGAGCGTGCCGGCGAGGCCCAGCTCGCCGCAGTGGTCGAACCCAATGCGGAGGGGGCTGCCAAGCTCCGGCAAGAGTTCAACGTCGAGGTTTTTGCCTCCCTTGAGGCGGCCCTCGCCGGGGGCCAGTACGACGTGCTCGATTTTTGTACTCCTTCCACGTTGCACGCCGAGGGCATTGCCGAAGGGATTCGTCTCGGGCTCCCCATGGTGGTGGAAAAGCCGCTGATCACCGGCATCGATCCCATGAGGCGCCTGGCGAACGTGCTCGCCGAGCGCGACGCCGCGGACCTGCCGTTCATCGGAGTGGTACAGAACTACCGCTACTACAAGTGCGTCACCCGGGCGCTGCAGCGCATCCAAAACGGATTCCTCGGCAACCTTGTCACCATCACGGCCTTTGCCCCAGCGCGATTCCCCGTGTCGTGGACCCGGAGCACGTGGTTGTACGAGCAGGGCGGTGTGTTCCAGGACTTCGCGCCCCACGCACTGGATCTGTTGACCCTGTTCGCGGCGTCGCCTGTCATGCGGGTGTCGGCGTTTGGCCGTGACATTTCGGGGGGCCGCATGGGGTTCGTGAACTACGGGCAGATCGTGGCGGAGTTCCAGTCCGGCGTCCTGGCGAACCTCGATGCGTCCTGGGTTACCGGATCCAACATGTTCAGCGTGGGTTTGCACGGGACTAGCGGGCACATCGACATTGACGCGCGATTGGATTACTACCGCGAGTACCACGGGACCTACACACCGTTCGATGACATCCGCGACTTTTCCCAGCGGATGCGCGCCACAGTGCGAAGGGCGTGGACCGGCGAGTATTTCCGGGGACCCTTGGTCTTCTACCCCCAGTTGTTGCGTGAGGTGTTTGCCAGCATGGACTCGGGGACGGCTGCTTCGCCTCGCGTGGCCACCCTGGCCCAAGGGCTCAATACGTCGGTGCTCCTGGCCACAGCCCTCCAGAGTGTCGAACAGGGGAGGGTCTTGGGAGTCGAAGAAGTTGTGGGTGATGAGATGGTCGGAGTGCTCAACCGCCTGTACGGTGTGCCCAGGGAATCTCAGGTTCTCGCCGGGCAGGCTGGAGACATGGCGTGACGGATACTATGACCCGGTCACACCAATCCAGGCTCGACATATCCCGATCGCACGCCTTGTGGGCCCAAGTCAGCCTCCTCACCGTCCCTGAGCTGAACGCCGCCATTACCGACATCATCGAGGCGAACCGGCGTGAGTTGGTGCTGAACGTCAATGTCAATTGCATGAACTTGGCGTACACCCGTCCGTGGATGCGCGACCTCCTCAATACAGCACCGATCGTGTTTTGCGACGGAGCCGGAGTGGCCTTGGCGCTGCGCCTCTGGGGCGGCGTAAGGGTGCCGGTGCGCATCACCTATGCGGATTGGATTTGGGATTTGGCGGGTCTCTGCTCGGCGCGCAATTACTCCCTCTTCTTTCTGGGCGGACGGCCAGGTGTCGCCGAAGCGGCCGCGGCGGCAGTGAAGGAAGAGCACCCGAATGTGAAGATCGTCGGGTGCCACCACGGATACTTCGAGAAGACGGGGAGGGGGAGCCGCCAGATCATCGAGGAAATCAACGCGGCTCGCCCCAACATCCTCGTCTTGGGTTTCGGCATGCCGATGCAGGAAGAGTGGCTCGCCGAGAACGCCCAGGCGGTGGAAACGAACGTTTTTCTCACGGGCGGGGCGGTGTTCGATTTTGTATCCGGTCGGACGCCGCGGGGGCCGCGATTCATGGTGGACAACGGATTCGAGTGGCTTGTCCGGTTAGTCGTCGAGCCGCGCCGTCTATGGAAGCGGTACATCCTCGGCAACCCGCTGTTTCTGTGGCGTGCGTGGCGGTGGACACGACGGAAGGGGCAAGGCGGTGAGTAGCCTGCGCGCCGTGGCGCGGAGGGCGATGGCTCGGGCATGGGCGGCACCACTCCATATGAAACACTCGCTGGCCGAGCGAGGCGTATTCCTGTCGAGGAACGAGCGGAAGCTGTCTGCACTCCGGAACAAGCACGCAGGGGAGCGCTGCATCATCATAGGTGGCGGCCCAAGCCTCAAGCAGATGGACTTGGCCAAGCTACGGGACGAAGTTACCTTCGCAGTGAACGGCTTCTTTCACTTGCACGATGAGTTGGGGTACCTTCCCACGTTTTACGTGGTGGAAGATCGACTGGTTGCCGAGGACAACTCTAGTGACCTCAATGCGATGTCGGGCACCACGAAGATCTTTCCGGAGGATTTGCGCTATCGGCTCGCACGATCAGAGGAGACCATCTTCGTCCGGTTCGAGCGATTCTACGACGATCCAGAGGAACCCGGCCCGGACTTTCCGCAGTTCCACCCCAAGGGAAGCCTACGCTTCTATTGGGGTGGCTCGGTTAGCTACCTTAATTTACAGCTGGCCTACTTCATGGGGTTCTCCGAGGTGTATCTGATCGGCATGGATATGACCTGGTCGGTGCCAAGCGGACAATCGTCCAACGTCATCATCTCGCACAGTGACGATACCAACCATGTGCACCCGGCTTGGTTCGGTCCCGGCAAACGCTGGCACGACCCTCGCGTGGATCGAATACAGCGGGCGTTCGAGCGGGCGAAGGGCGCTTTCGAAGACGACGGACGGAAAGTGTACAACGCTACCGTCGGTGGAAAGTTGGAGGTATTTCCGAGAATTGACCTGTCTTCGGTGCTCGGGTGTCAGATCCTTAGTCTAGGTTAGCCGTGGTCAGGTTTCGCAAGCTGGCCGGTCTCTCGGTCGCATATGGCCTTGGCGACATCTTGGGGAAGGGGTTGTACTTTCTCCTACTTCCCATCTACAGCATCTATCTGGCGCCGGAGGAGTTCGCTCTGGTGGCCGTTGCCATGGCGGTCTATGGATTGCTGACGTTTCTTCACAACTCCTCCGCCGTGGCTCCGGTAATGCGATTCTACTTCGACTTTGAAGAGGATGGGCAGCGCCGAGAGTTCTTCGGGGTTGTGTTGGTGGTCCTGCTCCTCCAGGCATTGCTCGTGTCGGGGGCCCTAGACTGGTGGGGAAGCTCGGGTCGCCCCTTTCTGAAGCAGGTGCCGTTTTCGCCGTATGTGCGACTCGCCATCTGGGCGGCGTTTCTGGCCGCCGTGCCCCGGGCGATTCCGCTCCCCCTCTACCGGGCACGCATGAATGCCCTAGGGTATACACTGTGCAACCTGTCGCTAGCTGTGGGCCGAGTGGCAGCGATCTCCTACTTCGTGATTGTGCTGGGGACCGGCGCGAGGGGGAGCATGTGGGGCGAGCTGGTCGGGGCGGCTCTGGTGGTAGTGCCGTACTCGATCGTGACGTTGCGGAATGTCACGTTCCGCTGGCGGTTGAATTATCTGGGGCGCTTTCTGGTGTTCGCACTCCCCCTGATTCCACATCAACTGGCTCACTGGACGCTCACGTTTGCGGACCGATTCATTCTCGAGCGAAGTGTGGATCTCGCGGAACTGGGGATCTACGCATTCGCGTACAATGTGGCGATGGTGTTGGTCATCGCCTTCGGGGCCCTCAACAATGCGTGGCAACCGTTCTTGTACGGCGGGGTCTTCGAGGAGAGCGAGCAGTCCCGCATACGAACGTCGTTGACGTACTTTGCCGGTGCCGTGTTGTCCATTGGCGTATTCTTCCTCGTGCTCGGGGCCCCAACGATTGAGTTTCTGATGGCCGAATCGTACCATGCGGCCGTCGAGCCCCTGCCCCTCATTGCTCTGGGAATGATCTTCTTTGGACTGTCGTACTTGCCCCTTGGGATGCTCTTCGTGAAGAAGAAGACCGGGATGGTCGCTACAGCTACCGGCACGGCTGCAATCGTGAACATCGCGCTCAATGTCATCCTGGTACCCCGATTCGAGATCATGGGCGCTGCCTTTGCCACGGCCGCCTCGTATGGTCTGATGCTTCTCATTGCGCTTGCTATGGCGTGGAGACACAGCATTGTTCCGTGCGAACTGTCACGGATGATCAAGATGGTGTTTCTCGTCGGGATCACCTGGTTTTTGTGCTCGCGGATCGACCTGTCAAATGCGCTGTTGGAGATCGGCACCCGCGGAGCGGCGGCGGTCGCGGTCTTGGCGTTGGGTGCCGTAGCGGTCGGATTGCCCACGCCAGATGAAAAAGCGAAGGTCCGGGCGCTCGTGACCACAGGATCATAACGATGTCGCCCCAGGAAATGACGACGACCGCGGAAGTGTCGATGGCCGAGCAATGGGCGGCAGTCCGGCGGGAGCGAGACCGGCGCACGGTCGGGGCGGCGGCGGCCTTGATCTTCCTCCTGGCGGCGTGGTTCACGCTCTTCTTCCTGGCACGATCCCAATCCACGCCCGCCCTTGCCCTTGGTATCGTCGCGCTCGTCGGGTCGTTCTTCTTATTCGGGTGGATGCTTTGTGTCGAGTTCGGGGCGCGGCCGATTGTGGTGTTGTTCGCCATGATCGTGGCATTCTCCTTCCAGAACGTCTTTTTGGGTTTCGTCACTGGTGACGAGATGATCCAGTTCCAAGGCCAAGTGTTGATCGGTCTGAAGACGCTCTACGTCGCAGTGCTGTGTGTCTTTGTGTTGGCCCTCGTGGTGAGCGGAGAACGGACCGGCGTGCATTTGCAAGCCGTCGATATCGCCGGTTTTGTGATGATTGGATACGTAGCGATTTCTTTTCTGCGGTCGGACTTTCCCTTGATGGCGAGGATCACGAACGTGCGGCAATTCGTGGTCCCAATCATGCTCTATCTTGTGGCCAGGTTCATGCCGGTCGACAAAGAAGATCTGCACAACTATCTGCGTTTTCTGCTGGGATTCGGCGTCTTGCTGGCCGTCGTTGGATTCATCGAGCGCTTTGTCATTCAAGACGGTTTGCTGTTTCGGGTTGCTAATATGGAGAAGGTGACGTTGGCAAAAGTCGGGCTTGAAGAAGTCCCCGGCACCCTGTGGACGGATTTGGGCAACCTCAGGCATTTTCGGCGTCTGGTCTCCGTGTTCTATGAACCCATCAACGCAGGTTACTTTTTCGCGGCAGTGGCGGTGATCGCTGCCGCTCGGCGGCGCGTGGTGATTACCATTCTTACAAGTGTCGCGACATTCCTCACTTTCGCGAAGGCGGCGTGGGCACTCATGGTGGTGGCGGCTGGCGTCTTCGTACTGCAGCGGTTCAGAAGCGGACGGATTCGGTGGGCCGGATATGGCGTGATCGCGCTGGGTTATGCCTTCGGCGTATACCTTACAGCGGTGGTCGTGCGAAGCAGCACGACACAGCATCTGATCGGGCTGGCGAGTGGGTTGGCAGCCGCCCTTGCTGAACCCTTTGGCCACGGAATCGGATCCGGGGGGTACTTCAGCTGGATCTTCGGCGTGCAAGTAGATCCTGTCTCGGCACGCCAGTTCGGTTCTGACAGCGGGATCGGTTCCATTGGACAACAGTTGGGGCTCGTGGGGATCGTGTTCTATCTAACGTGGCTCGGCCTGTTACTGAGAAGCCTGGAGCGCACTGCTCAGAGGCTCTCACTGTCGGCTCGCGCGCACGATCCCGTGCGGATAACCGCACTGGTGGCGTTTGCCTTGGCGTTCGGCTTAGCGATGAACGTGTTCCTACAAGAGAACGCGCTCAGCATCTACGCAAACTACATCATCGTCACGCTGGCAGGGATCACCGTGACCCTCGGGCAGCCGCCGAAATGAACGCCCCAGCAGTGAAGAACGTTACGACAACCGCACGAGCCTCTCTCCCGTCGTAACGTAAACCCGCTCCCTCACCGGATCGTGGACGATTCGACCCAGGCTCCAAATTATTACTACGCTCCTGAGCATCGTCGATTTGTAGGAGGCCGTTGATCCGCGTTCTTGTGCCCAGATCGACGCTATTCGCATCTGCCGATGAAGTTTGCGAAATGTTGTCGGCGATCACGTTGTCAACGCAATCTTCCACTTCGATGACCACGCCTCGGAAACCGCCTGTATTTTCGCCGAGACGACTGGCTTGATTGCCGATGATTTGATTCTGCGAAGCCGTCCTGACCAAATGGATTCCGGCAGTGTCTCCGGATCCTGCAGCCATTTGCACGACGTTGCCCACGACTGAGTTGGCGTTGGCATGATCGCTGAGCCTGATACCGTCCATGTGGCATTCGCGGACAACGTTGTTGCTGATCGCGTTCTAGGACGCAGGAGCCCCAGGGGCTCCTTGGACAAGGATGCCGATGTCCTGAAAGGGGTCATCGGATGTGGGGCGATGGAAAAGCATGTTACCGGAAACGGTGTTGGTGGATCGATTCAGAACGTGGATTCCCGCCGACGGCACCTGGTCCCTCCTCGCTTCGGCGCTGTTGTTCCAGCATTGGTTGGAGACCACGTTGTTCTCGTAACTGTTCACCACAATCCCGCCGTAATAGCCGTGCTTCTCGCATCGGTTGCCGAGAACTCGGTCGCGATTTCCGCTGGCGAGGCGGATACCCGTGCAGCAGTTGAACACGTTGTTTGCTAAGATCTTTTTTTGGTGCCCGGTTACGACAATCCCGTCCTTTTCACGGCGATCGGTGTCGCCGAAGTCACCGAACATGACATGGGAGTCGTGGCCGTCGAGTTGGATGATGTGGTCCCGGCGGTTGCGGCTCCGGAGAAATTCGACGCGATTGCCGCCACCGCGCAGATGAATCGCCGTCCCCCCGCAATAGCGGATCGAGACCATGTAGATCTGCAGATATGTGGCCAGGTCTGCGCAATGGATTGCTACGATCTCGTTGCGGTCCTGCGGAGCATTGCCGAGGATCTTCAAGTCGGAGATCGCAGCGTATTCCGTTCCGGCGGCTTCGAAGATGGGGGTCACCGATCGATCTAGCGCCTGCACGATGGTACCCGACAGCGAGTCGTTACCCAACCTAGATCGCGAACCGCGGACGGTCACGCCCGAGCGGAGTTCTAGACCAGCCACCAGGTATCTGCCGGCTGGTACGAAGACGATCCCTGACCCCGCGGCGGCCGCCGCATTGATGGCGCGCTGGATCGAATCGGTGTCGTCCGCCTCGCCGTCTTCCCGGGCTCCAAACTCGGGCTCGCGAACGTTGAAGACATGTCGGAGCGGGTCCTCCTGCCGGTCTCCCTAGATTCGGATGTCCTCCGGCGTGACCCCAAGAAGGGAGCCATTCCGGCGACGGCAGAATTGCGAAAACAAGTACGTCGGTTCACCTGTTCCTCCTCCACGTGACATCGCCAAAAATGGTGTGCAGTCGTTCCAAGGCTGACCGGTCAACGGCCGATGTGAAGGGCTGTGGTGGGCTTGAGAAATCACATCCCGAAGCGGGATCCGAGTCGGCCATGGTCAATCGTAAAACGTGAGCCTCTTGGGCTTCTTCTTCAGTCGCGCGTGAATCAGCGTTCGCGTGCTGATCCCGTCATAGACACCAGTGATCCACGGCCTCTCACTCATGGGAAATTTGCGGAAGGACCGATCGTTCTCGCCCGTATCTTGGCCGCAAGGAAGTTTTTGAATGACTATTACGATGTTGCGGATCGGATCATCCGGGTCCACCGATATTTCGCGCACACGGTACGGCATGTTGCATAATGCCGCGTCCAGATCAGTCGCGGTAATTCTCGTACCCCGCTGACGAAATCCGACTCTCCAGGTTCTATTCCCTTCGAATTGGAAAAGAAACAGGCCGTGGTCTTTCAAAACTCTCAAAGCCTCGCGACAATAGTGAGCAATGATGTTGATGTGGGTGATGTGTTGGAAAACTCCAGCGGTCACACAATAGTCAAACGATTCATCTTCCAACTGTTGCAGCGAGGCACCGTCATTCTGTATGAGTGTGACGTTGGGGAAATCAGCGCAGTAGGCTGCTGCTACGCGTAGCATTTCTTTGGAGAAGTCGATTCCCGTAACCGTGTTCGATCGACTGGCTAACGGTCTGAGCATGCGACCCACACCACACCCGATCTCCAGGATGGCTGCATCGGCGGGGTTGACGCTACCGTATTCCTCCAGTCGCTCCATCATCCGTTCTACGAAACGGTCGCCCGTAAGCTGAAATTCTTCCTCGTCCCACACGGCTCCCTTCTGAAGGTGGGACACGAACCCTAGCCTACTCTTGCGGCTAAGAGTATTCCACAGCTTTTGCATGGCGCGGAGCTTCGTCGTGGCAGAAAGCATGATAATCAAGGTATCCTCTAGTATTCGCTGGACTGAATCACATTTGCAGGGAAGCGTCCCCCTCGCACCCACGGTAGGTTAGAGGGCGAGGCTTGGTCAACCGCTACCGCTGTACGGCTTGCTTGGAGCAAGCTCACCGTCCAAGAACGTTTCACCGAACGGCCCATACCGTGACGGGTGCACCATCAGCGCCATGAACTACCAGAGGTGAGACAACTACCAGCTGGAGCTCCTCGGGGCATTCGGAAAGCGCCATATCTTCGATCAGTCGAACTGCAGTCCCTCTGCCATGGGGATCCAAGAAGGCTCGATGGCACGCTCGTCCCTCCTCACGCCTCAGCCGACTAGTCGCCGAGATCAAGTCCATTCCCACCGCCCGTACCGCTGGACGTTGATCCCTGATCCACTTACCGAGCTCGGGTGCGAGTCCCGGGCCTTGGGCCCAATAGGCGGCATTCCCTCTAGAGCGCCCATGCCCTGTTCGAATCAGCAGCAGATCAACATTGTCAGTCAGCTTCCCACCAAGATCAGCCGGCATAACTAGCCCACCGTCGGGTACCTCCACGTCAACTACCAAAGGTCTGGTGAATACCCAGTCAGAGGGTGCGTAACTAGTGAGATCCTGTCCGCCTTCGAAGAAATGCGAAGGCACATCCACATGTGTGCCCAAGTGATTGGGGAAGCTCAGGAGCAGGGTATTCGCGGTGTCCCCCCGAGAGATGGCCGTGAGGCGCGACAACTGGAGGCCCTCACCGCCACCATAGGCTGGAGTGTCTAGACCAAGGGGATACGAGAGCCAGATCTGTGCCCCTGCACCGATGAACGTGTGGAGGTCAACCACGTCCCACTCCTCTGAGTGACAGGAGATTCTCCGCCAAGGCCAGATGATCCTCGGTGGCGGTGTCACGAACCTCCTCAGCAGGGATCTGCCGAAGATATGTCTGAAGGGAGAACTCGCTCGGGTCGAGGCTGAGGTCATATGCCATGTCCTGGTTCGCCTCGTCACCGGTGATTCCAAGGACATCATCAGGGCTCATGCACGACCACATCAAACCGGCCCGTAACCTCACCGGCAAGGGCCGGCAAGATAAGTAGTGCATCAAGGTCACCTAACCACCTGACCCGTGAGCTCATTCAATAAGAACGCCGTATCTCGGTTCACCCCCACGCGCGTTCGAAGGTCGACGTCATTAGGCATCCACATAATCTTTGCGCCAAGATAGAGTAGGTGTGGATAATCGGCAGCAATCATCGCGTCTCTCATGGTGTCGGCGGTCATCAGTGACTCTTCAGCGTAAAACTCATTGTTGAGTGCCTGCGCGGGTGGCATGTGCGTATCCTTCCACGCCCCCCAGGGAGACTGTCTGTTCGAACACCCGGAGAACATGAGTCCACTCAACAGGCCGGCGCGCTTCACCTTTTCGATGTGCGTAATCACCCCGTCCGTGCTCCGCGTTTCGATAGCAGATCGTCCCCAATTAATCGTCATGCCAATTCCTACCCCCGTGGTGGCGGTCACCGCCTGAACAGCGGCAATTTCGTCATCCAGACCCATGAAGCCCTTCTCGGGGGAACGGCCTACCACATGCGCATCACAATGCTCAATCACCAACGACGCACCCTGCCAATCCCACGCCACCATCTCCGATAGGGAACGCTCCAGCGCCCGCCGAGAGGAGCTTGCATTGTCACTCGGGAGCTTTGGGGCAGTCGCAAGATGGACGGCGAGGACCGCTTCGCGTCCGAGATGATCGTTCAACATCTCGACGGCCCGTCTTGCTGCGTCCATGTAGCTGATGCCTCTCAGTCGACCCTCGTGATCATCCGACGCAATACCGAACTGAGAATCCTCTTTCAGTCGTTCCATCGTTCCAGGCAAGCACGTGAACACAAACTCCCATTCGGGGTCGATATTTTCGAGAAACCAAGCTTCATCGAACCGATGCAGGCTCCCCCAAAATGGATGCTCCAACCCTCGAAGGCCGGGGATAGCCTTAATTTGATCGAAGTACGCCAGCTCCTTCGCCTCGTCCCACTCGAACAGACTTGGAGACGTAACGTACGCGCCGAGAAAGATGCCCGTGCTGGTGCCCTTGTTACCCATTCAAGAATTGCCCGCCGCTGACGTCTATCCCGCACCCTGTGATGTCTGTGTTTTTCGGGCTGATCAGGAATTCAACAGACCGCGCGATTTGGCCGAGAGGCGCGAGGCGCTTGAGCGGAGTGTCTGCCAGAACCGCAGCCAAGTCTTGAGGATCGACGTTGTCGCGAACCATCGCGGTGTCAGCCATGCCTGGAAACACAGAGTTGATCAGCACTCCGTCTGCTGCCCATTCAATCGATAGCTGCCGTACGACTCCAGACAACGCGGCCTTGCTCGCCGTGTATTCAAAACCAGACAACTTACTATACTGGCGGGATGCCAAAGAGTTGATGATGACGACCTTGCCCTTGACGGCACGCAACAGCGGATAAGCGTATTTTAGGCACAAGATGGCGCCCGTCAGGTTGGTATGAATGAGCACCTTCCACTCATTTAGATCGAAGTCTTCGATCTGTCTCTTCGGCAACGTGACACCCGAGCAGTACACTAGGCCGTGCAAGTGATCGGCTCGGGTTTCGAGCTTTTCAAAGCACGCACGCACGGAATCTGAGTCGAGAACATCCATCTGAAGGAATTCAAGGGACGGATCAACGGTCGGGTCGTGCCTTCCGGCAATAAACACACGATAGGATCTGTCCACGAGCCATTTGGCTGTTTCCAGGCCGATTCCCGAAGTGCCGCCAACTAAAAGAACGCTCCCCTGCGTTCCGGGGTCCATTATCTAGTCCTCTCGGTACACATGAGCCACGTCGGCTCGACTCACGGCCATTCGGATCGCCAACTCATCGCCCACCGCCGTGATCTTATGCGGTCGTCCACGTCGCATGAATACGACGTCCCCCTGCCTGACCACCCTCTGCTCTCCTTCAATCTCCCACTCCCATTTCCCTTCCAAGATGTACCACCACTCATCCCAATTCGGGTGATAGTGTCGCCGATTGCCCTCACCCGGAAGCTGGGCGATAAGAGTCACCGAGTTGCTTTCGGTATTGATGATTCGCTTGCTCCAGGATTGGTCCGGTGTCGCAGATTGAATCACGGTGGGCACGTGGACGACCTCTTTGTTCGCATCATCGAGGTCGTTGTGCACGACCCCATCGCGTGTGAGGATGCTCTTCACATCAACTTCTGCGTGCTGACCTGTGTTGCCATAGTATTCTACCGGGCTATTCGACTCATCGAGCTGGATCTTGAGAAGAGCTTCGGCGAGGAGAAAGTCTTCCTCCCGATCGATATCGACGGTGGAGAGTCCCCTCAATTCGTAGTATCCGACCTTTCCATCTCCACCGTGATAGGCGGAGCCGTACTTCTGCATATTTCGCTGAAAACTGGGGTATGTCCAACCCATCAGTGCCGTGGCATACGCTTGAACCGGTGACATCGTCTGGGACGGTGGATTGACTTTGTATTTATCAAAATTGATGGGCTGGTCTTTGTACACGCATGCGATCTGCTTCGCCTCCACAGAAATGAGCGAGTCGAAGTCCTCTTCGATCATGGTTCGAGTGAAATTCCTTAGATCAGAAACGGTAAGAAGGGGTGAGGTCGGAAGAACTTGGATCAGTACGTCGCCATCAACATTCGCCATGAAGTCCAGAGCAAATTCGTCGTTGGTGGCCGTATCGCAAGCCAGATCGGCAGGGCGCCTGTAGAAGGAAACGTCCCATTCCTTTGCCATGTCGCCGAACACGTCGGCTTCAGAGTTGATGTAGATCGCGTCGAACACACCAGCGTCTTTCGCGGTTTCTATGACATATGTGATCAGCGGCTTGCCATTGATAAGGCGGAGGTTCTTTTTCGGGACGCGCTTGCTACCCAATCGGGCGGGTATCATTGCTATGATCTTGGCCATTGCTATCTCCTGAACGTGGAGGCGAGTAGGCTCACGACCGGCCGCAGCGCGTCCTCACAATGTTCCTTCCCGCGAAGCTGTTCTTTTAGCAGGTTGCGGAAAAATTCATTGTGAGACGTGTTTGTCCGGGTAGCACGACGGCGTACCAGCGTGCGGTCCCCCGTGACCGCCCCCGCGGTGCGGTCGGCGTGACGAATGCGGCCCAAACTGCCCCATCAGGGGCTGCCTCCGG
>SDBV01004552.1_pt1 | contig 19883 bp, 12 predicted proteins | sample 2277081 | NCBI WGS metagenome assembly SDBV01 (sample SAMN10402039, study PRJNA504765) | marine sediment metagenome | isolation source: marine sediment core GS10_PC15, 223 cmbsf | place: Arctic Ocean: Southern Knipovich Ridge | collected 2010
ATCTGTGGTCTCCGTAGGAACATCCAAACTAACATCATGCCCCCACATCAAAAATTCGTCATCACCTAAACCCGTAGGATTTAATATTCTTACAATTCCTGTTCCCTGTGCATCATCATGAATGTTTGAGGCATCTGTACGGCCGATCCCTGCTACTTCGAAATCATAATCACCGTTATCATCTTCATCATAAACATCATTACTTGTCAAGGATATAGCGTACTTCGCTGCCAGGTAATTGGAGATGAGGATCCTTTGTGCATCGTTTACCGCCACATCATACTCAATGACCTCTGATATATCGCCTGTCAGGTAGTAGGCTGGCCCGGAATTGTTTGGTGCGGCACCTATTAGTAAATCATCATTAGCGCCCCCATTATAGTTCAGTGGGCCATTAAAAGCGTAGCTGCACCCAGCATCTTCACTTTTATAAGCATAACCTTTATTATCGGTCGTATTGAATATCAAGTTCCAAACATGATCTGTACCATAGTCGGCGGATGCGCTCCTGGTACATACATTAGTTGTATAGTCATCTACCCAGAACATCATATTACCTGAATTGTTATTTTCTCCGATGGCCCAACCGTCATTCCAGCCATCATCATCAGGTGAAGAAATAAAGGTCCCCCATCTGTCGCTGGCATTTTCGTAGTTACCGGCAACAAATACCGAGACTTCCCATAAGGGCATAACTTCTATATTGGTAGGCACGTAAAGGTCTTCACTTAAACCCTGGTTAAAATTAACTGCTGCCTGACCATTTCCTCCACCGGTAGCCACATAGGTGGGAGCAGCTGTTCCTACAAGCGCATCATTATCATTTCCGGATTGGTCATCCCAGGTTACCATCGGGTCGCCGTCAATTTCTGCAATTGTGCCGGCGTCGAGCCATAAAGACAGGTCGGAAGTTCCATCCACCCTGCCAACACCCCCGGGGCCTGAAGGGAAAAGCACCGGGCCGGTTTGCCCGTTCACCCGTTCACATTGGTGCCACACAGATAGGTATTCTCATCGTCAATGTCCACATCTGAGGCTGGACCATTATCATATGCATCTTTCAGGTCGGTGTAAATTACTGCGGCAACGTCAATAACAGGATCTCCTCCACCATTTGTACAAATATTTGTACACTCCATGGTTCCCGGACGGCCGGAATTTATATCAATGTCCAGGTAATCCACTTCAATAAAGCCACAACACTTAATTTGTGCTCCGTGGATTTTTAATGGCCTGGTGATGCTATGAACATATTGCCTTCATTACATAAAGTGCCATCCATGTGTACGCCGCCGGTGCCAACGTTTACGGTTCCTGCACTTAAATTTGTAAATACACCTCCACCGGCATTATTTCCTATATGTAATTTGGTAGCATTAATGGTTCCTGAATTGAAGAGCCACGGACCCTGCTCAAAACCGGTAGCGGTGCCCTTAACCTCTACACTCGCACTGTTTGTAATTGTACCGGCATTGGTCAGCCATGCACTATTATTTGTTGTCCCTACCTTAAGTTTCCGGGTACCCAGGTCGAGCGTTGATCCGGCACTTATGTCCACCGATCCGTTAGGGATAAGATCTGCACCCAGGTTGTAAGTTACCGTGCATGCACAGTTGATGATGATGTCTTCTGTATTTGATGCCGCAGGCGCCGTCCCAAGTGACCAGTTTGCACCGGTACTCCAGTTACCGCTTCCCGCAATCCAGGTATTTGTCTGGGCAAAGAGTAGGTTACTTGCAAACAGACCTATGATGATGAAAAATATGTTCTTCATATTATTTTTAATGACTACTAGGATTTGGGTAGTATTTTTAACTGCTTTAATTACACTAGTGTCATGTCACATTTGTAATGTCGCTTAATATTTAATATATTTACTCCATTAAACTATAACTGGAGTAATCATGATAAAATACAAAGTAACATTAACTAAAGAGGAGCGGGAGGAATTATTTTCAATAACTCAAAAAGGTAAACACCGATCGCAAAAAGTTTTAAACGCCCTGATTCTTTTAAATTGCGACGAGGGTAAATTTCAAAAAGAACGATCAACAAATAAAGATGTATCAAGTATCCTGCAAATAAGTATGCGGAAAATTGATCGTATTAAAAAAGTGTTTGTTGAAAATGGCCTTGAAGTTGCTTTAAATGGTACAAAAGGACAGAGAGCCTATGAAAAGAAAGCCGATGGTGACTTTGAAGCCCATCTAATTGCATTAAGTTGCAATGACCCCCCGGAAGGATATTCCAGATGGTCTTTAAGATTGCTCGCAGATAAAGTTGTTGAATTAAAATATATTGATGGAATATCTTACGAGACCATACGTCGGGTTTTAAAAAAAACGAAATTAAGCCATGGCGCAAACAGGGTTGGGTGATTCCGCCGGAACAAAACAGTGATTTTGTTGCTCATATGGAAATGGTACTCGATGTTTATAAGCGTCCCTATGATCCAAGATTTCCGGTTGTGTGTATGGACGAGACTCCAAAGCAATTGATAAAAGAGACCAAACGGTTAATAAAAGCGCGTCCGGGCAGTTTGGCAAAATATGATTATGAATATGAACGGCGAGGTGTGTGTAATATCTTTATAGCAAGTGAGCCTTTAGCCGGAAAACGTAGTGTAAAAATTACTGAAAGAAAGACCAAAAAAGATTGGGCAAATTTCATAGAAGATATAGTAAAAAAATATCCAAAGGCTGAAAAAATTACATTGGTTATGGATAATCTAAATACGCATAAGCCTGGTTCCTTTTATGAAGTTTATCCACCGGAGAAAGCAAAGGAAATTTGGGACAGGCTTGAGTTTGTTTATACCCCCAAACACGGTAGCTGGTTGAATATGGCAGAGATTGAATTAAATGTTCTTATTGGTCAGTGTTTAAAAAGACGGATGGATAAAATATCCACTGTAAAAAAAGAATGTTACGCCTGGCAAACAAACAGAAATAATATGGATGCAAAAATAAATTGGCAATTTACATCAGGAGACGCCCGGATTAAACTAAAAAGACTTTATCCGACACTACAGAGTTGACATGACACTAGATTTTGCAGGTATTTGTGTTAATGCAGTGGATTGTTAAAAAGTAACAAGGTAAAATCATAAACAATTATTTGGACGAAAAAAATATTATTTCGTCGAATTTCCTTTGTATTTAAACACCTTCGAATACTTTAAAAGTAATAGACTGTTACTTGTTTCGTATTATTCTAAAACAATATTTATTCATTTCGTAATGATTTTACCGGGTTGGCAGTTGCGGCTTTCATGGATTGAAAACTTACAGTTACTAAAGCTATACCTAACGCGCCTATGAATGTTACAAGGAAAATACCAATATTCAATCCCGTTCGGTACGGAAATGAAGCTAACCACTCGGTACTAAAATACCAGCCCAGTGGCCAGGCAATCAGGTTGGCAACGATGATTAGTATTATATATTCACGCGAAAGTAGTCCTAAAATGCCGCCAAGATTGGCTCCCAACACTTTGCGAATACCAATTTCTTTAACTCTTTGTTGTGCAGAAAAAGCAGAGAGGCCAAATAGCCCCAGGCAGGATATGATAATCGATAATACGGCAAATGCCGTAAAAATTTGTCCTATCCTGACTTCCGAGTCATAAAAACTCTTCATCTCTTCATCAAGAAAATAAAACTCAAAGGGTTTGTCCTGACTAAAGGCTTTCCATTTAGTGCCCAGCATATCAACGGCTTCTTCCCAATTGCCGGGAGCAAACTTTACATTCAGGAAATTGCTATAAAAAGGACTTGTATTCACATAAATTACAAGCGGATCAATAAGATTATACAATGATTGAAAGTGAAAATCTTTTACTACGCCAATGACCTTACCTTTTTTAATTTGTACACCTGCAGCATGGATTTCAATCTGGAAATCTTTACCTATGGCTTCGTCCCAGCCAAATTTTTTAACCGCGGCTTCATTTAAAATAAATGCCTGGTCGGCATCGGTTGTAATGTCTTTGGAAAAATTTCTACCCTCAACGAGTTCTAAATTATAGGTATCGATATAGTCTTCATCTATACCCAGGGATTTCATTGTCATTCGTTCATCACCGAATGAACCTTCGGGTTCAATCTGAAAGGCATAAAAATTATCACGGCCGGGCAGGGTAGAGGATAGCGCTACATTAAGTACGGAAGATTCCGAGGATATTGCATCTTTGAGAACCTTGTAATTTGTCTGATCCTTTCGATCCACCAATCCTACAGCAACAATTTGTTCCTCATCAAACCCAAGGTTCTCATTTCTTAGAAAATCTATTTGCCGTATTACGATCAGCGTTCCAATAATTAGCAAACAGGAAACAAAGAATTGGAAAGTAACCATGATCTTTCGAACATTTCCAAGGCCGGGAATATTGACTATTTTTCCTTTGAGTGTACTTATTGGTTTGAATGCGGATAGATAAATAGCGGGATAACTGCCGGCAAGCAAGCTGACCAGCAGAAGAGAAATCAGTATCCAGAACAGATTACTGCCTGTTAATAGATGGACAACAGACAATTCTTTGCCAATAAGGTCATTGAAAAAGTAGATTAAAACCAGTTGTGCAACTCCGAAAGCAAGAACAAATGAAAGTAAGGTGACAATAAATGACTCACCCAAAAACTGGCTTAATAACTGGCCTTTTTCTGCTCCCATCACTTTTCTCATACCCACTTCCTTTGCTCTTTTTGTGGACTGGGCTGTGGTTAGATTCATAAAATTTATACAAGCGATGAGTAGTATAAATAAGGCAATAATTGCGAAAAGCTTTACATAGGTTTTGCTCGAATTGGCCTGCCACTCATCCAACAGGTTTGAGTTGAGGTGTATATCAGCAATATTTTGAGCCTCATATACCCTGGTTTCTTTAATATTATCGGGGAAGTGTTGTTTGCCCATGGAAGACATTTGTACGTCCAGATCTTTTCCGTTAAATCCAGGTTTCAATTGGACGTACAGGTAAATGGCCGGATGAAACCAATTATTGAAACGTGGCTGTATGGTCCTGATGCTGCTAAACGACGCCAGGAAATTCGGCGAGAAGTGAGAATTTTGTGGGAAATCTTTTATTACTGCTGTAATGTTAAATGTATAGCTGTTTGAAGCATTTTCATAATTCAAATCGCTACCGATCACATCCGTTGTACCGAAATATTCAAGGGCTTTATTCTCCGGTAGCACTACGGAAAAGGGATTATCCAGGGCACCTTCCAGGCTTCCGCTGATGGCTTCAAATGTAAAAGTTTCAAAGAACAGTGAATCCACTAATGTGAATCCGGACTCCTTGAATTTGTTGATTTTATCCGCACTTATGAAACCCGATAACGGATACATCCTGACAACTTTCTCAACAGCGGGAACCTGTGCTTCAAGTAAGTTGGCGAGCGGATTAAATGCCGTTGCATTGTGTACCTGGTTTCCACTGCGTGTGCGATATTCTGTTACGCGATAAATGTCTTTATGATTTTTGTGAAACTTGTCGTAGCTCAACTCCAGGTTGACATAAGAAACGATCACCAGCACGCAGGCCAATCCAATACTCAGACCGGCAAGGTTGATAAAAGAATAGATCTTGTTTTTGATTAAACTGCGGATAGCGATTTTGAAGTAGTTTTTAAGCATTATTTATTGTGATATTATTTGTGATTGTAACAAAAGGCCTGGTTGATTGGTTGATGAACCTGAGTAATGATGTAAGATAATAAAACCGGATGGCAGATTGCAAATTATTTTGAAGATTACAGAACTGAAAAATGTAAGGCATTTGCAAAATAATCATTTATCAGGAATGTGTTTCCGATAAATAATTTGGCAATAATTTTAAAAAAGGGAAGTAAAACTTCCCTTTGGCTCATTGATTGGAGTGGGCAAGGTCGGGCCTGCCAAACGATTCAGATTCTTCTATTCTTCTTGAGATAGCACCCAGCTTTCCACGCAATTCATTGAGTTTCTCGTTGCCAACTTTTTCCTCTACTTCAGCCCTGTCCGCCACCCACGCATCAAAACTCTCATAACTGGTTACAAATGCCACACAATCTTGCTCTTCACCAAATACATTCCAATACGTATTGGTGCTCGCCTTTATGCCCGCTTTGGTCCATGCCGCAACGAACTCGCCTATGATTTCACTGGCTTTTTCCATTTGGCCTGTATTAATCCAAACATTCGTTACTCGCGTGTAGGTTCGGCTATCGGAGTTGTCATAACCTTCAGGAACATAAGATTGGGAAGGATTATGTCTCCATACACTACTCTCACTGAAGTTGAGTGAATGCCCGTATTTTTTTTCTAACTCACCGACGCCGGGATTATTGGCAAACCACTCGCCGAATTTTTTATTCAGCGCATCATACCCTGCCATCGTTTTTCCGATATTCAGAAAGATGCTTATTCCCTGATCATTGCTGCTGACCCCATAATCGGGTGCACCTGTTTCATCAGCAAGGGCCTTAAATTCTTTTAACCACGTTTCGTATACACCCATATTGTTGGGAGAAACATTCTGTGACAGGATCCATACCATATTTCCTTGCTCTGCCTCAGCTTCCTGGGCATAGCCGGTTGATAGGATCAATGGTGCAACAAAGAGCACAACTGCGATTGTAAATAATGTTGATTTTTTCATGATGTAAGGATTGGTTAGATAATAAATTTAGTTAAAATATTTGGTAGTTACCAGAACTATTTTTTAAAAAAGAAGAGCTCAGGATACCTGATTGTATGTACTACTGTCCGGGCGGATCTTTAATATGCATGTTAAATGTCAATCATATATTACCAAAGTCAAATTTGAGATGCGCTATTAATTGCATATTCTGCAAGTAAATTAATCCACTTTTGGTATTGTATTTTACATCAAATTTTTCTAATTTACTAACCGGTATTATTGTCAATAATTTAAACACATTTATCATGGAAGAATCTAATGAAGTACCCACCAGAAAAGGCATGCACAAATATTTCCACGTCTCAAAACTAGACACCTACTTTTATGTAGCATTTAGTATCAGTTTCTTTTTCCTGGTAGCGTTCAAAGTACTAAACAGGATCTTTGATCTGGGTATGGGCACCCGTTATATAACCTGGATTGATGCCCTTCAAATTGCAATCTTATGGGCAATCCTGGCGTTTGTTTCAAATGCGTATTATCTTAAGCATGAGAAGAAGTATCATAAATTTATGTAACGAGGGCTCAGAGTAAGTTTAAGTAACGACTTAATGGAATAACTACTGAATAGTCTGCTGATATATCGAATTAATTACTTTCCATCATTTGAGCACGATTGCATCTTCGTTAAGCCGTGAAATGGATGGGAGGAACAAAATAAAGATTAACAGTACGATGTAAATTAGTTGCTGGTGGTAAAGAATACCCTCAACTGACTTCATGGGAAATGCTGGTAATTTTTATTTACCTGGTAAGGTTTGGTGCATTAAAGCGGGCCGTATTGATCCACCACGGGCTTGTCCCAGCTTAATCCTCTTTCCTGGCGGATGGTGAAATGAGTTATTGTATGACCACTATAAGGGATCAGCCCGGCAATCATGTTCGCATCAACATCATATTTATTCAAATATGTCGTGTCCAGACCAATCATTGAGGTGAGATACACGCCTGCAGAGTGACCTGAAACAAATATCAGGTCGGGATCACCCCCATACTTTTCGATATTTTTAAAAACCCAGGCCACCGCGGCCGCAGCATCATCGATGTATGCCGGCGCTTTTACCTTGGGGTGTAAACGATAGTTTACCACCACAACAGCAACACCCTGCCGCATAAGTTGCTTTGGAATGAATTTATTTCCTGCCTTCAGACTCCCGCCGTGAAACCATAAATATTATTGATGATAATTTTAAGTTGGAAGGTAAGAATTTATGAAAATTTATCATTTTGGCCATTGCGAATATTGCCTCGATCCAATCAAAAATAAATATTGTGAATTATTACTAATTATTCTTTAAATTAGTAGGAAAAACTCTACGTTGCCACTTAACTAGTACAATTGAATTCTCTTTCCACAATAATACAACGAGGATTGGTACTATGTGCTTTTCTTCTAATTGTGTTCTGTCAATCATTGTTTGGCCAGGAAAAGCAAACCGTTTATGCACATTATTCTACGGCAAATGGCCTTACTCATCACAATGTTGAGTGGGCTCATGTTGATTCTGATAGTTATTTGTGGCTGGCAAGCACGTCAGGATTACTGCGGTTCGACGGATATGATTTTCGCAAATACCAGAAAGGAACAAATCCTTCGGGACTTCCCGATGATTTTATCGTTTCTGTTTTTGAATCCTCGCAAAAGGAAATTTGGATTGCTACAGCAACAAAAGGTATTTCAAGGTTTAACAAAACGACTGAGTCTTTTGAACAATTCAGGCATGACCCCGATGATAAATTCACATTGTCCAGCGACAATATTTCATTTTTCAAGTCGATCATTGAGGACATTAATGGGAACATCTGGATCAGCACTTTTGCGGGATTAGATAAAATTGATCTATCGGGAAGGGTAGTTCGGGTATTACCGGATATATCAGGATACCTGACCTACGATGATAAAACGCATACACTGTGGATTGGGTACGATCGAATTTATAAAATCGATCTGAAAACAGATCAGTTTACAGAATATAAGATAGTAAGCAACAGTAATGATGAATGGAAACAGCGAATTGTAAATTCAATGCTGATAGATAATGATGGTGACTTATGGGTAGCTTCTGAAGTTGGAATATATGTTTTTAATAAAAAACTGGATTCCTTCGAAAAACTAGATCCCGGAGTAAATGATGATAGTGGCTCATGGGATTGGTCTCACGAAAATACTTCCTCCATTTATCAGGACCTTGATGACCGGCTTTGGTTTGGCGTTGACAGAAATATTTACATATTTAACAAATACGACCAGACCCTGAAGATTTTGGAAAACAAACCCGGTGAAGTCAATTCATTGCTTAATGCTCCCGTCTCCGGTATTTATGGTGATCAAAGCGGAATAATTTGGGTCACATATTTCAATAAAGGAATGAGTATGATCAATCATAATACAAATGACTTTTATTACGTGAAATATGACACTCAAAATCCGGAAAATTTAAGTGACCGGTCAGTTCGATCAATATTCAGGGATAATCGAGGTTATTTATGGCTTGGAACTTATCATAATGGCCTGAATAAACTATCACTTGATCCGTATAAGAATGAAATTTATAACTGCGATTTAACAGACGAGAAAACCATAAGTTCCGATTATATCACTTCGGTTTACGTTGATAAACATGATCGATTTTGGGTAGGAACTTTTAATAAAGGATATAGTTATGCCGATAATATTTATAATGCAGATAAATTAGAATTTACAAGAGGGGAGTTTCAGGGCAGAGAATTTAGTGCGGAAGTTAACTGTTTCGAAGAAGATGCACTGGATAGGGTTTGGATCGGTACTTCGAACGGACTGTATCTTCACAGCAGGAAAGACGAAAAATATATAAGGTATGGATCGTTACATAATCAGGTAGAAAGTGCAAAGGACCTGCTTGTACAATCAATGGAATTTGAAGTACCCAATGTTTTCTGGATAGCTACATGGAATAAAGGTTTGGTAAAGTTGTATTTGCGTTCTGATACCTTATTGAATAGCTCAGTTAAGCAGGATAGTATCGTCTATTATAATTCTCAGGAAGTCTCTAAAGGATTTTTTCAGGGAAACAGGACTATATCTGTAGCGAAAGGCGCCAAAAATACAGTCTGGCTTGGAACATATTCAGAGGGTCTTGTAAAAATTGTTGAGAATTCTGAATTACCTAAACTAACCCGGTATGACCTGGCAAACGGATTTCCAGATAATACCGTCTTTGGGGTATTAACCGATGATCAATATAATGCCTGGGCCAGTACAAGCAGGGGATTGGCGAAAGTAGATTCAGAAACAGAGGACATCAATGTGTTTACTATAAATGACGGATTGATCACAAATTCATTCATTTGGAAATCCTATTTTAAGTCACAGGACGGTCGGCTTTATTTTGGCAATTCCGAAGGCATAAATTATTTTAAGCCAGGCGAAATCAAGCAAGGAAACCGACCAAAGGAAGTTTTTATCAACAATCTTATGATTTTGAATGAAAACATTAAGCAGGGTGATAGTCTTAACGGGCGGGTTTTACTTACAAATGGTATTACAAATACAAATGAAATTACATTGAATTACAAAGAGGCTTCCTTTACAATAGACTTTGCTACCATTGATTTTGTAAACCAGGGCAACACAATGTTTGGTTATAAATTGGTTGGTTTTGATGAGGAATGGAAATATACCAGAAGCAATCGTCGCTCCGCAACATACACCAATATTTCTCCCGGGGTGTATGAGTTCCTGGTCAAATCTTCTTTTTCGACGGATCGTTGGAGTGAACAAACAGGCCTGACAATAATTATTACCCCGCCATGGTGGAAAACCTGGTGGGCCATATCCTTTTTTGCTTGTATCCTGATAGGGTTGATTTATTTACTGGAGAGGTTTATGCAATTGTCAGTAAAGCTTAAAAATCAAAAGGAGATTGAAAAACTTAAAAGAGACCAGTTGGAAGAAACCCATCAATTGAAACTCACCTTTTTTGCAAATGTAGCGCATGAATTCAAAACACCACTGACCCTCATATTAACACATGTAAATAAAATTGTAAGAGACTATAAGAGCTCAGTTGAACAACTGGATTTGGTTCAAAAAATTGAAAAAAATTCTAAGCGTCTGACACGGTTGATTGACCAGGTAGTAGAGTTTCGGAAGATTGAGAAAGGTAAATCAACTTTGGACAGAAAAGAAATTGACCTGGTAAGTTTTACCAAATCAATATTTTCTTCTTTTCAGGAAATGTCATTTAGAAAAGAAGTAACCATGGAATTTCACTCCAGTGAACTAGCCTTACCGGCAAAGTTGGATCCTGATAAAATGGAAATGATAATTTACAATTTGCTATCAAATGCAGTAAAATACACCAACAAAAATGGCAAAATTGATGTCAGAATAGATACGTTACTTGAAAATTCAGAGAAATACTTCAGACTGGTAATAAAAGATTCTGGTTTTGGCATCCCTAAAGAACACCTGGAGCAAATTTTTGACAGGTTTCACCAGATAAAAAACCTTGATTCTTACGAACAGGCCGGGTATGGGATTGGATTATCTCTGACTAAAGAATTGGTTGAGCTTCATAATGGTACAATTAGAGTAGAGAGTGAACTTGATTATGGCAGTACATTCATTGTGAAATTACCAATCTCTTTTTCAATTAATGAATATGTGGAGAAAACTATAAGTGGCAAAGAACAAAGTAATTTAGGAATAACAGAAACGGAAATTCCGTCAGAAATTACTTTACCAAATGAAGTCAATGGCGTTGTGGAAGGATATGACTATACCGCAAATACCAGTGATTTACCTAAAGTCATGGTTGTTGATGATGATCCTGAATTTTTAGGATTTTTATATCATATCCTAAAAGCAGAATATACAGTTATTTTGGCTCATGACGGGAAGGAGGCACTGGATCTTATCCATGACGCTACACCCGATATTGTGATTTCCGACATCGTAATGCCAAGAATGGATGGTTTTGAATTGTGTAAGTCCATAAAAGATTTTACCAATACCAGCCATGTTTATATAATATTAATGACGTCCAACAGTACCGAAACCAACGAAGTGACAAGCTTTGGGAATGGCGCTGATTTTTACTTACCCAAGCCCTTCACAGAAGAATCTCTTTTATTGCTGATGGGTAACATTATGAAAATGCGGGCTAACCTACAAACAAAATTTTCAAAGTATACAATGCCTTTGTCTCAGTTAGACTTAATCCCGGAAAAAGAAGCATTTATTCAAAAGGCTACAAAGGTGATCGAAGAGAATATTTCAAATGAAAATTTCCACGTGGATGAGTTTTGCCGGGAAATAGGAATGAGCAGGGCACATTTACATCGGAAATTTAAATCCCTGACTTGCCAGACTACAACAGAATTTATCAGGTCGGTCAGATTGCAAAAAGCGGTACAACTTCTGAAGTCCGAACAGTTTACCGTTGATCAGATATCTTCCCAGGTGGGATTCAGTTCTTCTACTTATTTCAACACATGTTTTAAACAGTACTATGGAGTAAGTCCGGGAAAGTTTCTTCTCCACATCAATCAAAAAGTTTAGTAATCCACTAGTTTTATTGATATTTAAGCGCTAAGTCTTGAAACAATAATTAAGGTTTATAGAATTTAAGTAATGTGAAACAATACTTGAATATGAATTATGCAATAAATGCATAAAATTGTCATGAGTTGTATGTTTCCAACTGAAAAAAATTAAATCAAACTAAAATGCTTTTTTCATCAAAGCGCAAGGAAGGAAAAATAAAGGGCGATGAGAAAAAGATTAAAATTTTCAAACTGACACTATATGCTGTTCTTTTTTTTTACGTGTTAATGCTGATGATCCTTTTTATACGCAATTGAAATAAATGATTTAACATGGGATATTCAAGAATACTGATGTTGTATTTGTTTTATATAATCTTTTTCTTTCATAACAAGTCATTTTTTTCTAAAAATTAATAATTGATGATGAAATTCAATACTATACAAAACCTTCTCGCAGTTTCCCATGGAATCAAGAATTACCTTGTACCGTTCTTGTTTTTATTCCCTGCATGTACAAATTCTCAAGACATTGTTTCCCATTGGGAAAATACAGAAGTTATTTCGATAAATACGGAAGAACCAAGAGCTACTTTCTATCATTTTCCCGCTGAGAATAATTCCACGGATTGGACTCAATTTTCCAATTATCAGTCATTGAATGGTCTTTGGAAATTCAATTGGGTATCAAAACCCTCTGAAAGACCAGTAGATTTTTTCAAAACTAATTTTGATACCATGGATTGGAAAGAAATTGATGTGCCATCTGACTGGCAAATGAGAGGATACGATTATCCTATCTATCTGAATATTCAATATCCATTCCCTAAAAACGCGCCCTATATACCTCATGACTTTAATCCTGTGGGTAGCTATAAACGAGAGTTCAATGTAACACAGGAGTGGATTGGCCAAAAAATATATTTGCACTTTGGTGGGGTTAACTCAGCCTTCTATGTGTGGATCAATGGTGAATTTGTGGGCTATAGCGAAGGGTCTAAAACACCTGCGGAGTTTGATATTACTGAATTTGTCAGTGAAGGTCAAAACCAGGTTGCGGTCGAAGTCTATCGATGGTGTGACGGATCCTACCTGGAAGATCAGGACTTTTGGCGGTTAAGTGGTATTGAACGTGATGTTTATCTTTATGTAATTCCACGGATAAACATAGCAAATATTAGAGTCGATGCAGGTTTGGACAAGTCCAATTACACTGACGGAATATTTAACATTGACCTCTTACTTAGGAATGGCACTGAAAATAGCATAAACAATTACGGTGTGGAAGTTCAAATTTATGACCAACTCCAGCGTGAGATTTACAGTGGTCAGGAAAGTGTAACTATTGATAAAAATGATAAAATCTCCCTCAATATTAGCGAAAACCTTGGGACGGTGTCTCCCTGGTCAGCCGAAACACCATCACTGTACGACCTAATGGTTAAATTAATTAATGAGCAGGGGGAGTTGATTGATGCTACCCGGCTTAAAATAGGATTTCGGACATCTGAAATCAAAGCGGGGCAACTCCTGGTAAACGGACAGCCTGTATTGCTGAAAGGAGTAAATCGACATGAGCATGATCCTAAAAATGGCCATGTGATTACCAGTGAATCAATGCTAGCTGATATAGCGGATTTTAAAAAATACAATATAAATGCGGTACGAACCTCGCATTATCCAAATGACCCGTTGTGGTATCAGCTATGCGATGAATATGGCATTTACGTCATTGATGAAGCAAACATCGAATCACACGGATATGGATATCGGCCGGAAAATACTTTGGCTACCAATCCACTATTTGCAGAAATGCACCTTAACCGTATACAACGTATGGTTAAACGGGATATTAACCATCCTTCGATCATCATTTGGTCGATGGGTAATGAAGCGGGCAATGGTCCTAATTTCTTAAAAGCCTTCGAATGGATTAAACAGTATGATAGTACCCGACCTGTCCACTATGAAAGAGCCGGCAGAACCGGGCAAGGAGAAATCCAGGAGAAAACCACAGACATAATCAGCTGGATGTATGCACCAATGAATAATGTAGATAAGATGCATTTTGCAATCGATGATGAAAAACCGGACGATCAAAAAAGACCATTCATTTACTGTGAATACAGCCATGCTATGAGCAACAGTAACGGAAATTTTGCCGACTTCTGGAAATGGATCAGGGCGCATGACAGAAGGCAGGGCGGTTTTATCTGGGACTGGATGGATCAGGGTTTGGAGTTGGTTTCTACAGATGGAGAGGTTTATTATGGATACGGTGGTGATTTTGAACCCGAGGGTGTTTTCAACGACAATAATTTTTGTGCAAATGGATTGATTAGCGCCGACCGGACACCACATCCAGGTTTGTTTGAAGTTAAAAAGGCCTACCAGAACATATTATTTTCCCAGGTTGATAAGTTGACATTCAAAATATTCAATGAATATTTTTTCAAAACAACCAAAGGCATGGATCTGAGTTGGACGTTATTGGAAAATGGTGTTGCTGTTAATTCGGGAAAAGTAGATGACTGGGAACTTGATCCTCAAGCCTCAGGTAATTATACTGTCGATCCCGAATATGATCTTGATATTTCGAAGGAATATTTTCTTAATTGGTCTGTCACCCTGGCAGAAGATCAACCCCTGTTGCCCACCCGGCATGAGTTGGCATCCGACCAGTTTTTAATACAGTCAGCAAAAGCAAGGCTGAAAGATGAGGTGGCAACGGGTACTCTCGTGGTTGAACAGGACAAAGATACAGGGCAATACTTCGTTAGTGGCGAGGGATTTAGTTATACGTTTGGGAAAGAGGAGCTTGGACTGATCTCTATCAAATACATGGGGAAAGAAATGCTGGCTGAAAAACCTGTAATGAATTTCTGGAGAGCTCCAACTGATAATGATTTCGGTGCATGGAACATCTATAATCCAAAAAATGCGGTTTATTTCAAGTATCGCGATGCAGCAAAAGATAGCCAACTAATTGAAATAACCACAGACCGTCTGAATGATAATACCTATCAATTGGTTTATGTTTTTGACTATCCGGAACTGGAGGCAAAAAATACAATTACTTACACCTTGAAATCAAATGGTGAGCTAACTGTTAGAGCAAAATTAGAAGCTGAAGCTCCCGAGAAATTAAAATATATGCCACGTTACGGAATGACATTTACCCTGGATAAAATATATAATCGAGTAAGTTATTATGGCAGGGGCCCTCACGAAAATTATATCGACAGAAATACCGCATCTTTCGTAGGCTTATATGAATCAAATGTGAGTGATTTTTATTTTCCATACATACGGCCGCAGGAAAATGGATATCGGACGGATGTAAGATATTTGAAATTGCAAGGGCCGGAAGGGAATGGAATATTGATAGAGGGTCACAATACATTTTGTTTTTCAGTATTGCACAATCCTGTTTCGGATTTCGATCCCGGCGATAAAAAAGCTCAAAGACATACAATTGACATTAAACCAAGGGATAAGGTGTATTTAAATATTGATTATGCTCAGACAGGGGTTGGTGGTGACAATAGCTGGAGTAAAGATGGGTTGGCCAATGATGAATATAAGATAGATGCAACAAAGTGTGATTATTCCTTCACTATTGGGCCCGTAGAATAAAACTATTCAATATTTCATTGATAGTATAGGTCGTTTTCATAATTATTGTAATTATCAATTCAATTCTTTATATCCAATGTTAATAAAACGGCCAGGGGTAATCATTTTAATTGTTTTTTTTAATTCAGTTTTAGGCTATTCGCAAAATCATTTTACAGATGTAACAGCTAAATCAGGAATTGATCATTCTTTTATTACGTTTCAAGGCACTTTTGGGGGCGGAGCCGCAATTCTGGATTTTAATAATGATGGATTTGAAGATATCTTTATTACCGGGGGTACAGGTAAAAACGCACTATATCAAAATAAAGGAAATGGCACATTTGTCAATGTTATCTCATCGGCAGGATTCAATGACCTGGATACAGTAGTTACTCAAGGAGTTGTTTGCGCAGATGTTAACAAAGATGGGAATGTGGACATATTTATAACCACGATTTCTTCGGTATCAAGCAATGAGGTTTTGGCCGCTATTAATATGCTTTATATAAATAATGGAGATGCTACGTTCTCAAATAGAAGCGAAGAATATGGATTTGGTGATCATTTGAGTTTTTCTACCGGGGCTGCCTTTGGAGATATAAATTTAGATGGATATCCGGATTTATTTGTAGGCAATTTTTTTGATGGGTTCAAAGGAAGGCTTGATCAATATAGTGGAATTGTTTCTTCAGATTCAAAACCAGCCTGGGATTTCCTGTACATTAATAAGGGCGGTGATTACTTCGAGGAAGTCGGAGAAGCGTGGGGTGTTCAATCCCTTGGACTTGGCTTTGGAGGGGTCTTTACAGATTACGACAATGATCGGGATTTAGATCTTATAGTGATCAATGATTTTGGCTATAAGGTTACACCTAATATGCTATTCCGGAATGAGTTTCCCGAACCGGCATTCACAGAAGTCGGAGTGGACTTAAAGCTAAATTTTGGTATGAGCGCCATGGGAGTTGGTGTAGGTGATTATAATAACGATGGATGGCTTGATTATTTTATTAGTAACATCAGGGCTAGTCTATTCCTTAAAAATCAAGGAGGTGATAAACCTTTTTCGAACGAAACGGCGAAGCTGGGTACGGCATTTTCGGTTCTTTATACCGTAGAAGGATATCCTGTAAATGCCATCAGTTGGGGTGTTAATTTCTTTGATAGCGATAATGATATGGATCTTGATTTACACATTACAAATGGCTCATTAAATCCTGATGTAATGCCAAATCCTAATATGTTTTTGGAGAATCAGGGAGGCTCTTTTGTTCATATTGGCGCTGAATCCGGACTACATGATAATTCAGTGGGAAGGGGATGTGTTACATTTGATTTTGATAATGATGGTGACCTGGATTTGCTGGTGGTAAATCAAGCGCCCATAAAAGAAGTAGAGTATGTTGTCGACTCAGGGGTTAAGTTATTCCGAAATGATGCAGATGGTAATAATTGGCTAAAAGTGAAACTAGTAGGAAATCATGCAGATAATAACGGTATTGGGAGCAGAATTGAGGTATATGTAGATAGCATCCTTATGATTAGAGAAATTGATGGAGGTTCAAGTCATGAATCACAAAATAGTACAATAGCCCATTTTGGTTTAAATAAATTTCCCAAAGTAGATTCCCTGGTAATTAAATGGTTGGGGGGTACTGACCAGAAACTGTATAATATTTCTGCAAACCAAATGGTGGTTGTAGAAGAATACTATCTCACATTCTGGCAAGAATTATTGATAATTCTTAACTCACTTTCAATTTATCTCAAACCTTTTTGAATTGGGTTTGACATTTTAATCTGAAGTTCGTCATTATTTTAAAATTGATTTTGGTATTCATATCCCAATTTAGCATAATCCAATTGTTAATATTATCATAGGGGAAAAGTAATTAGAATGGTATTATTGGAGTTCAGAGCATACTTTATCTAATTAAAAGTTTCCTATTAACAGAAATTCAAATTGACCTCATGTATTTTTTAAAATAACGGAAATGATCCAGGAAATTGTTAGGATGAAATTACAAATCAAACTGCTTCCAGCAATATCTGTCAGGTTGGCATTGGACATATAAATAAAATGAGACATTATTTAAAGAACTCTTACAAACTTTAAGAATTCTGAGACATTAGTTAAGTAGAATCACCCTCCCTTTTTTGATCTTTACTTAATTATCTAATCTTAAAATCAGTTGATTATGGATACAAATCTCAAGCAATCAACCTTTATATTGTACAAAATAACTTAAGCGATTTTTCATTTGGAGTGCTTTACTAAAATGTGGAAATCTTAAAAGTTGGAATTGAATAAAGAATTAAATCAAATTTTCTAACATGAAACAAAACTACTATTATGAATTATCCAATTATTAAAAAAGGTTTTAAATGGAAAGATGTTCTTACCATGACCTTTTGTCTTGTATTAGTGGGGTTTTTTACAAATGCCATTGCTCAGGATCAACAAACAATATCAGGAACTGTTATAGATTCGTATGGAGAACCTATGATAGGGGTTAATATTGTAGAAAAAGGAACTACAAATGGAACAATTAGTGCTATTGATGGTTCTTATAATCTTACTACTACCGGTGGTAGCCCTGTTTTGGTTTTTAGCTTTATCGGATATAAGACAATAGAAACCACTGTAGGAAACAGGTCTGTTATCGATCTCTCAATGGAAGTTGAAATATCAACACTCGAAGAGATCGTAGTAACAGGTTATGGTACTCAAAAGAAGATTGATTTGACAGGATCTGTTGGAGTAGTGAATGCAGCCGATATTGCATCGCGTCCAATAACCAGCGCCAGTCAGGCGCTTCAGGGAAGAATTCCGGGTGTTTGGCTCAACCAAAATTCCGGAGAGCCCGGGGAAGATGGTGCAACTATCAGGATAAGAGGAATAGGTACTTTGAATGATCCTAATCCACTGATATTAGTAGATGGCATTGAAGCGCCTATCGACAATATTAATCCCAATGATATTGAATCGATGACCGTATTGAAAGATGCTGCTTCTGCTGCAATATATGGAGCAAGAGCGGCCAATGGGGTGGTATTGATTACAACAAAAACAGGATCAAGAGGAGGAAAACCAACTTTCAATTATTCAAATTTTATTGGATCTACTACGGCAACCAATTTACCTGAAATGGTGACCAATTCCGCCCAGTTCATGGAATTGAGAAATGAAGCGTGGATTAATAACGGATCTGCCCCACCGTACACACAGGCACAAATTGATGAGTACAGAAATATTGGGCCAAATACTGACTGGTTAGAAACAGGTATTGGTGGAAGCGCCCTGGTCCAGCAGCATAATTTATCTATAAGTGGTGGAAGTGACAGGACAAACTTCCTGCTTTCCGCAGGCTATCTTAGCCAGGGCAGTATTCTCGAAAACGTGGATGGCGCCAAGAGAATAAATGCAAGATTGAATCTTGATACGGACATCACAAGTAATTTCACGATTGGTACCAGATTATCTTTTAGCAGGGAAGTAAGTAATCTTGATGATATTTCGCAAGATGGTGGTGTGACTGAAAGATTGATCAGGCAAACACCTAATTATCCGGCATTTCTACCCAACGATAATACCAAATGGGCCCAGAGGGAATTAGGCTTTCCTGAATTCTTTGGACCAAATCCTTTAGCAGAGATCTTTTCGGAAAACAGGGATCTGGAAAGATTCCGATTTTTAGGAAGCTTTTATGCCGAATGGGAACCCATAGAAAATTTAACGATCAAGGGTACCGCTGCCGCGAATTCTCAGGTATGGGACACGGAGATATTTTATAGACGCGCGGACATGTATGATTGGAGGAGCGGGGATTACATACAATCTGAAAACCAAAACAGGTTCTTTGAAAACCAATTTGATAAATCATTAAATTTGACCGGGTGGCTTACGGCAACATACAAGTTGACTACAGGTTCTAACAATTTCAGTTTCATGCTGGGAATGAACCAGGAAACATCCGAACTAAGGTGGTTTGGAGCTTCAAGAATAAATATTCTAAGTAATTCGTTCCTATAGCTAAATACCACTAATCCTGATTCT
>SDBV01004553.1_pt1 | contig 19883 bp, 19 predicted proteins | sample 2277081 | NCBI WGS metagenome assembly SDBV01 (sample SAMN10402039, study PRJNA504765) | marine sediment metagenome | isolation source: marine sediment core GS10_PC15, 223 cmbsf | place: Arctic Ocean: Southern Knipovich Ridge | collected 2010
TATATTGAGTTATGTTATTTTTTGTCGCTTGAAAAATCAATAAAAAAATCGCGACCCATTAATTAACAGGCCGCGATCGTAAAATTTACACAATATTCAAATTTACAGAAGAATTCCGCTACCCGTCGAGTATTTCACCTCGCCAAGGGCACCAGTTAACACTATTTGTGCGGTTATTATTCTTCATAGTTAAGCCATTAGACCATAAAACCGATTATTTGTCAAGCATAAACACACTAATCGACCGAATAAAGGTAGATAATCAAATAATATGTTGAAAATTGAGAGAATAAGCAATATTATAACCTGCAATAACATCTAACTATAAGACTATGGAAGGTTAAACATGGAGACAACCGAAAAGATGAAAAGTAACGTATTACCACTAGATCTGAGTTTGAAACATAAAATAGCTGACATTTCGCTTGCCAAATGGGGCAGGACGGAGATGGAGCTGGCTGAAAACGAGATGCCCGGCCTGATGGCGACCCGAGCCAAATACGGCAAGGAAAAGCCTTTAAAGGGCCTCAAGATCATGGGCAGCCTGCACATGACGATCCAGACGGCTATGCTCATAGAGACGCTGGAGGCATTAGGCGCAGACGTCCGCTGGGCATCCTGTAATATCTTCTCGACACAGGATCACGCCGCCGCTGCAATCGCAGAAAAAGGCACCTGTCCCGTTTTCGCATGGAAAGGCGAGACGCTGGAAGAATATTGGTGGTGTACGGAACAGGCGCTTACCTGGCCGGACGGCTCGGGACCTGACATGATCGTCGATGACGGCGGCGATGCAACCTTGCTCGTGGTACAGGGCGCAAAAGTCGAAAAGGACCCTTCGCTTCTCGACAAAACTTCCGACAATAAAGAGTTCCAGGTGATCATGGAACGGCTGGCGGCAAGTTGTGCAGCCGGCAAAGACAAGTGGACCAGGATCGCCGAAAATATCCGCGGCGTATCGGAAGAGACGACAACGGGTGTGCATCGGCTTTACCAGATGGCTGAAGCCGGCGAACTTCCCTTCGCAGCGATCAATGTGAACGACTCTGTAACAAAATCGAAATTCGATAATCTTTACGGCTGCCGTGAATCATTAGCTGACGGCATCAAGCGTGCGACCGATGTGATGATGGCAGGCAAGGTCGTAGTCATCTGCGGCTACGGCGATGTCGGCAAGGGTTGTGCCCAGTCGATGAGGGGACTGGGGTCAAGGGTGCTTATCACCGAGATCGATCCGATCTGTGCCCTTCAGGCTGTGATGGAAGGATACGAAGTTACTACGATGGATGAAGCGGCCGCTTCCGGCGATATATTCATCACGGCTACCGGATGCTTTAATGTCATCAACAGCAGCCACATGGAACAGATGAAAAACGAAGCCATCGTCTGCAACATCGGCCACTTTGACAGCGAGATCGAAACCAGCTACCTGATCGACTCTCCTGAGTGCAAGAAAGAAGAGATCAAACCGCAGGTCGATAAGTGGACCTTAAAATCAGGCAGATCGATCATACTGCTCGCAGAAGGCCGTCTCGTTAACCTCGGCTGTGCGACGGGACACCCGAGCTTTGTAATGAGTAACAGCTTCACCAACCAGACGCTCGCACAGATAATGCTCGCAAAAGAAGACATGGAACCCGGCGTATACACCCTGCCCAAAAAACTGGATGAAGAAGTCGCAATGCTTCATCTCGACAGACTCGGCGCAAAGCTTACAAGGTTGACTCAGGAACAAGCAGACTACCTTAATATCCCAGTCGAGGGCCCATACAAGCCCGAACACTACAGATACTAAAAAAAAACATTTGAATTCATAAAACCGCCGGTTATATTAATTGTGATCTGCGGTTTTTTTTTAGGTTAATTCAATGTACGAACACTTTAATCATCAAGCTGATATCGGAATAAAGGGCATTGGCAGTACCATCGACGAAGCTTTCGAGCAGGCTGCGATGGGTATGATGGCGGTAATATGCAACCCGCGAACGATCCTTCCCGAAAATGAAGTGAATATTTTCTGCACCGCACCCGACGAAGAGTTTTTGCTTGTCGACTTTCTTAACGCTATAATTTATGAAATGGCTGTGCGCAACATGCTCTTCGGAAAGTTCGAGGTTACCGTAAAAGGCAATTGCCTGGAAGCAAAAGCATGGGGAGAAAAAAGTGATCCCCAAAAACACCAAACCGCCGTCGAGGTCAAAGGCGCAACCTACACCGCCCTTGAAGTAAAACAGCAAGACGACAAATGGATCGCTCAATGCGTTGTTGACGTTTAGTCTAAACTGGAAAAAAATGAATCCAAAACAGTTAAAACAAATTTCACAATTCTGCTTTGAGCTTCCGCGCACCGGCAAAATGCGCGTACCAGGCAGGCTCTTCGCATCAGCAGAACTCCTGCGCGACATGGACGAGATGGTTCTAAAACAAGTCGCCAACGTCGCCGCCCTTCCAGGCATCATGGGATATTCATACGCCATGCCAGACGCACACTGGGGATACGGGTTTTGCATCGGAGGTGTTGCGGCTTTCGATCCCGATAAAGGAGGCGTCATCTCCGCAGGCGGCGTAGGCTTTGACATCGCATGCGGCGTAAGAACCCTGCACACCAAACTAAAAAGCGATTGTCTTAAAGGCAAAGAAAATCAACTCGCAGACGCCCTCTTTAGAAAGATACCCGCAGGCATCGGCTCCGAAGGTAAGGTACATCTTTCGGCTGGACGAATGGAGGATATGCTGTCAGGCGGCGCCCAGTGGGCAGTAGAAAACGGCTACGGAACCCCAGAGGACCTCCGATTCACCGAAGAGAACGGCCGCATGTCCGGAGCAAAACCAAATCAAGTTTCCGATCATGCAAAAAAAAGACAACGCAACCAGGTAGGTACCCTCGGATCGGGAAACCACTACCTCGAAGTGCAAAAGGTCGTCGAAATTTATGACCGGAAAATTGCAAAAGCATTCGGCATAGAAAAAGACGACATCAAGATCTCGATCCACTGCGGCTCACGAGGGCTTGGCCACCAGATCGGAACTGACTATCTAAAAACAATGGCGCAATCTGCCGCATCACTTGGTATCGATTTACCCGAACGCGAGCTGGCCTGTGCACCGATAAACTCAAAAGCAGGACAAAACTATCTCGGAGCAATGAGATGCGGAATTAACTGCGCAATGGCAAACCGACAGATGCTGATGCACCTCGTGAGAGGGGTTATGGCTGACCAGTTTCCCGAATCACATGTCCGCCTGCTATACGATGTCTCGCACAACACCTGCAAACCAGAGCAGCATTCATTCAACAATAAAACCCGCAAAGTCTTCGTCCACCGCAAAGGCGCAACCCGTGCCTTCGGCCCGTCAAGCAAAGAGTTGCCCGCAGAATATGCCAACGTCGGCCAGCCCGTCCTTATCGGCGGGACCATGGGAACCGCCTCATATATACTAGCCGGAACCGATCAGTCAAAGCAGATCGCCCTAAGCTCGGCATGCCATGGAGCAGGCCGCAACATGTCAAGAAAAGCCGCTACAAAAAAATGGTTCGGTAAAGACGTCATAAATAACTTAGCTGCCAACAACATCATAATCCGCAGCAACTCGATGCGAGGCATCGCAGAAGAGGCCCCCGGAGCATACAAGGACGTCGATGCCGTCATAGAAGCAACTCACAATGCCAAACTCGCCAAAAAAGTCGCAAAGCTCGTCCCGCTCATATGCGTAAAGGGCTAAAAGATAAGTTTGATCGCTGCTGCTGTTGCAAGCACAAGCACAAGTATTCTAAATACCTTCTGCGGTATCCTCTTGAGCAGCACGATCCCGGCCACAGCCCCAACTACAATAAACGGAAACAGCGTAAGATCAAGCTTCAAACTCTCGACAGTGATAAGAGCTAGGTTCGCACTAAACGGAACTTTCACCCAGTTTACGATAAAGAAAAACCACGCGCTTGTTCCGACAAATTCTGTCTTCGGTAAACCGACTGTTAAAAGATAGATCACCATGATCGGCCCTGCCGCATTGGCCATCATCGTCGTAAGCCCCGCAGTAAAACCAAGCACCGCGATAAAAACAAATTTGCCCAAAGCATTGCTCGCGCCGCCTCCGTTTTTCCGCATGTCGTTTATGTATCTTAGCGCCAGCATCACAAGAACTATAACACCGATAACAGGCTTAAGCTGGTCGTCGCTTATCTTACCCATCGCAAAATATCCCGTCACTATCCCCGCAAGTGTCCACGGCATCAGCCGGACAATGTGCCTCCACTGAGCATGGCGACGGTAATACCCCGCCGAGAAAATATCCGCAAAGATAAGCAATGGCAGCAAAAGCCCCACAGACGCCTTAGCCGGCAAAACAAGTGCCAAAAGAGGCACCGGAAGTATCCCAAGCCCGGGTATCCCCGTCTTGGAAACACCAACTATAAACGCAGATAATGCAAGCAACGCCCACTGCCAGGCCTCAATTTCAAATCCAAATTCAAACATCCCGTTTACTCTAACACCCACTCAGCTCAATAACAAGCGATTCCGCTCTTTGACACCCAAGAAATCTGTTGCCAAACAAGCCTCTTTTGCTTAAACTACCTCACTGGATTAAAAAACTTTGCAAAGAGAAGTAAAATGCCGGAAAAAGAAGAACTAAAATCAATGTCACTGGGCGATCACTTAGAAGAACTCCGTTCTCGCCTGATCCTGATCTTCGCAGGAGTGCTGCTCGGGCTTGTAGTCTGTCTGTTTTTCGGTAAATTCTTCATCGGCCTGCTAACCATCCCCTTTGGAAAAGCTATCGGAGCAGAAGATGTCGTCCGCCATCTCCAAACAATAAAACCCGCAGAGGGATTTCTCGTCTACATTAAGGTAAGTCTTTTCTTTGGGTTGCTGGCAACCTCCCCGTGGGTCTTCTGGCATATATGGTCTTTCGTCTCCTCGGGCCTGTTCAAGCACGAAAAAAGATTCATCTACGTCGTAGTCCCCGCTTCGAGCATTTTGTTCATCACAGGTTCGTTGTTTTTCATGGTGATTATAGCACCGCTGGCGATGAGTTTTTTCATGAGGATCAACGAAGGCCTCAGCGTAGCGTCCAACTGGACAATACAAAGCTACATCGACCTCGTACTGGGGCTAACCCTCGTTTTCGGCACCGCTTTCCAACTGCCCATCGCCATCATATTCGCCGAGCGGATGGGCCTTGTCTCCGTCGAAGCACTCTGTAAAGGAAGAAGGTTTGTAATATTAGGGCTTGTAATCGTCGCTGCAATGGCAACCCCCCCCGACGTAGTATCTCAACTGGCACTTGCACTGCCCCTGTACATACTTTTTGAGGGCAGCATCCTGATATGCAAATTCCTCAGAAGGAGGAAAAAGTAAGCGACAAAACTTTTTGAAAATCGTTTTTACTGAAGATTGTCGTTCACTGCATCGTCAACTTCTTTTTTCACATCATCGACGACATCGTCAACATCGTCATGCGCTTCCTTGACGCCCTTTTTAAATTCCGTAAGGCTTTTGCCTAGCCCGCGGGCTATCTCAGGCAAACGCCGTCCGAAGATCAGCACAGCGACGACCAATATAATTATCAGTTCCACAGGACCGGGAGTCCAGAACCCAAGTATATTTGTAAGCTCTAACATTTAAATGCCCCTTATTCTCTTTCATTAATTTAACATTTAACCTTATTTTACTACGTCAAAGCACATCGGTCAATAACAAAAAAACTCATTTCCCCATAAACAATCCCGCGTTTACCCCGTATAATCCGCGTCCGAGCAAGGCAAAATCCCGAAACATTCGACAAAATAGACAAATCGAGATTGACGGGCATTATATTATTATATAAACTAGCCCTTGAACAGGACAGGTTAATCGAATCCGAGGATTTATGTCAGATAAACGCGAAGAATGTGGAGTATTCGGGGTATATGGCGATCCAGGCGCGGTCCAGAAAACATATTTTGGTCTATACAGTTTGCAGCACCGGGGGCAGGAATCGGCAGGAATCGCCTCAAGTGATGGTGAATACATAAACTGCTTCACCGGAATGGGACAGGTCGCAAGGGTTTTCCGTTCTACACGAAAAGTGCTCGAAAAACTCTCCAACCCGATCTCGATCGGTCACGTCAGATACTCAACCGCAGGTTCCAGCAACGAAGTAAACGCCCAACCCCTCCTCTGTGAATATTCCAGGGGACAGGTCGCAGTCGCCCATAACGGAAACCTCATTAACGCATCGATGCTCCGCGACGAATACGAGGCACACGGGCACATTTTCAAGTCAACAAACGACACTGAGATCATTACACACTTACTCGCAAAACCGACGCACGTTACAAAACCCGACCCGCTCGGTCACGTACTAAACCATCTCCAGGGTGCATACTCGATACTCTTTTTGTTCAGCGACCGCATCGAAGCCGCTCGCGACCCATACGGAATTCGACCCCTAAGCATCGGAAAAACAAAAGAAGGTCACTATTGCGTCGCCAGCGAAACGTGTGCATTTGACGCCATCGAAGCAGAGTTCATACGCGACATCGAACCGGGCGAGATCGTAACACTCGATAAAAACGGTTTATCAAGCAGGTTTTTCGTGACACCCGGAACCGTAACACCGGCCCACTGCATGTTCGAGCACGTTTACTTTGCAAAACAAAGCAGCGTCATCTTCGGAGAAAACGTACACAACGTCAGAAGAAAATGCGGTGAAAGGCTCGCAATAGAATTCCCCGTAGATGCTGACATCGTAATACCCGTACCGGACTCGGGAACCTCCGCAGCCATAGGTTATGCCAGGCAAAGCGGGATACCGTTCGACATGGGTTTTGTCAGAAGCCACTATGTCGGCAGAAGCTTCCTTTCGCCCACACAGGAGCTAAGGAATCTCGCGGTAAAGCTAAAGCTCTCTATCGTCAAAGAAGTCGTAAAGGACAAACGCGTCATCGTCGTAGACGACTCCATCGTACGTGGCACAACCACAAAAGGAAAGATCGTCTCACTTAGAGAAGCCGGCGCAAAAGAAATACACCTCAGGGTCGGCTGTCCGCCTGTTAAGTACCCATGCTTCTACGGCGTAGACTTCCCGACAAAAGGAGAACTTGTCACAAACAACAGAACTCTCGACGAGATCGCTGAGTTCATCGGCGTAGACTCTATCGGATACCTCTCGCTGGAAGGAATGCTCGCATGTGCGAAGTTGCCTGCCGACCATTATTGCACTGCTTGTTGGTCAGGACAATACAAAATACCCGTTAACACCGTCGTAAACAAGTTCTCCATGGAAAAACATCAAAAACAGCTTTTCGATGACGAGGACGCTTGATCGAAAATTTAAAGGATTAAAAAGATCATGACCAAATTTATCAGCTACGAAGAATCGGGAGTAAGCATCGACGCCAACGACATCATGGTTGACCGCATCAGCCGCTCCGTCGCAAAAACCCACGGGCCGCGCGTCATCAACATGAAAAACGGATTCGCAGGACTTTTTAGGCTCGACTTCAATGAAAAGATCTTCAAGAAAAATTACAAAAACCCCGTACTCGTCTCATGCACCGATGGCGTCGGGACAAAGATAAAAATCGCACAGGCAATGAAAAAGTACGACACCGTAGGAATCGACCTGGTCGCGATGAGCATTAACGACATGATCGTACTCGGCGCAGAACCCCTCTTCTTCCTCGACTACCTCGCAGTAAACAAGCTCGTCCCGGAAGAGATCGCACAGATGGTCGAAGGTATCGCCGCAGGCTGTAAGCTCTCGGACTGCGCCCTCATCGGCGGAGAAACCGCTGAGATGCCCGATATATATAGAAAGAACGAATTCGACATGGCTGGCTTCGCCGTCGGCGTCGTTGAGAAAAACCGCATCATCGACGGTTCTGCCGTGGAAAAAGATGATGTCATCCTGGGCCTTGCCTCCAGCGGAGTACACTCCAACGGATATTCGCTGGCACGAAACATCTGCTTCAAAAAGCTAAAACACAAAGCCAAAGATCGCGTCAAAGAACTTGGCAACAGGGCCATCGGCGAAGTGCTCTTAGAGCCGACAAGGATTTATGCCAAATCCATCATTAAGCTTCTCGCGCAGTACAAGGTCAAAAAAGTGGTTCACGCCATGGCAAATATCACTGGCGGCGGACTCGTAGGTAACATCCCACGCGTGCTGCCAGATAATTGCAACGCCGTCATAAATAAATCCGCATGGCAGGTCCCCGCAATATTTAAATACCTGCGGGATAAGGGTCCCGTAGAAGACACCGAAATGCTCCGCGTCTTCAACATGGGCATAGGGTTCGTATTAGCAGTAGCTCCCGATTTCGCAAACTCCATCACAAAAAAACTAACCGCTTACGGAGAAACAGTATACAAACTCGGAACGATCCAAAACGGTACAGGAAAAGTCATTTTAAAATAATTATTATTTTAAAATCATCCTGAGCGAGCATCGCGAGCCGAATGGATCTTCATTCCGGACTCAAGCTCCGATATCAGCTCACCGCCTCTTTTGACGAAATCTTCGCCGCAGGCCTTTTGACCTCTTTGATAGCGATATTAGCCTTCCCGCTGCACGCTTTCGGGCACTCGCCCGTCCAGCAGTACATGCAGAGTTTCTCTTTCGGAAGACCTACAGCCTTGACCATATCATCGACAGTCTGATACCGCAGCGTCGTAACACCTATATCCCGAGCTATCCAGTCAACCATTTGTTTGTACTTTGCTGCAGTATGATCTGTATACTCCGAAACATCCTTAAGGTCATGTCCCTCAATGTCTCGTATCGCTTTTCGTGCAGCCAGCTCATGGATCGAACGTGTCGAAAGGTTAAACTTGCACGGGAACATCAGCGGCGGACACGCAGGCCTTACGTGAAGTTCCTTTGCCCCACGGTCCCAAAGCTTCTTGATAGTAAAGTTCTTTAACTGCGTTCCTCTAACAATAGAGTCCTCACAGATAACAATACTGTTACCTTCGATGACCTCTTTGATCGCGATAAGCTTCATCTTTGCGACAAGGTCACGCGTCTTCTGTGACGGCGGCGTATAGCTCCGGCCGTACCCGGGCGTATATTTAACCAGCGGCCGGCGGAAAGGCTTCTTAGACTCCATCGCGTATCCCAAACCGTGCGCCATACCGGAATCAGGAACACCGCAAACAACATCGACATTGATATCGCTGTCCTTCTTTGCCATGTAGCTGCCGCACTTTTCACGTACGATCTCCGCATTAATTCCCTGGTAGTTAGATGCCGGGAAACCGGTATATATCCAAAGGAACGTGCACACCTGGTTTATCCCCGACGAACCCGGCCGTCGCTGCACAACACCATCCTCATTAACAAGCACTATCTCGCCGGGCTCCAGATCTTTAACAACTTCAAAATCAAGATTATTGAACGCAGATGTCTCGCTCGTCACCGCCCACGCGTCATCTTTTTTGCCGATGATAAGAGGGTTATACCCATGCCTGTCCCTCGCAGCGTATACACCGGCACGATTCAGCAGCATTAGGGAACACGATCCTTCGATCACACTGAACATCTTTTCGATACCGTCGATAAGTGTGTCTCCCTGGTTGATAAGTTTTGCGATAAGCTCGGTTGTATTGACCTTCTTTTTGCTAACCTCGCTAAAAGAAATACCGTCTTTAAGAAGCCCGGCCATTAAATCGTCTTCATTCTCAACTATTCCATTAGTTGCAAGGCAAAACGGTCCGAACTTGGAGTTCAAAAATATCGGCTGCTCGTCCGAACCGCTGATAACACCGATGCCCTTGTTGCCTTTCATGTCCTTTAGATCGCCATAGAACTTCGATTTGAACTGGCTTTGATTGAGCACATGGATCTGACGCATGAAACGGGTGCCGAGAACTGCAACGCCCCCAAACTCAGTGCCTAAATGCGAATGATAGTCTGTACCGTAAAAAAGATCGTCCGCACAATCGCCTTTTGAAACTACACCAAAAATCCCGCTCATACCTGTATCTCCTTAGTGAAATGGGTTACCGTAAAAAAAACCTCTCCGTGGGCTTTATGACACTGCAGATTTCAGTTTAGCAAATTTGGCAAACAAATGCAACCGACAAAACCCAATACTCCAAAAATGAATAAAAAAAACTACTAACAACAGCCTGTGATTTCTTATTTTGATTGAAAATACAAAGTATAATAACCTCAACGAAACAAACTAACCCCGTCATTGCGAGAGACCGCAGGTCAAATGAGCCTGCCCTGAGCGTAGCCGAATGGGCGGCAACCTTGACCGTTACAATTTAAAATAACGCCAACGCAACAAACAAATCCCGTCATCAGGATCAAGGTTTTTAAGGACAAGTTTAATCAGCCCCGGCCTCCGGCCGGTTCCACAATTCGTAATTCGCCATTTTTAATTTGAATTTAGCAAATTCCTAAGAATTAAGTTTACGACTTTTACGTTCACTGCATTACCAAGTGCCGCCATAGCAGCCGTCCCCTCTGGAAAACACTTCAATTCTTCCATAGATTGCAGTTTTGCGCATTCTCTAACAGTCATATATCTCTTTTCCCATGCTATTATTGGTACCTGAGTGGTTGTCATTGCGACAAGAGATGGTGATGTTGTAGGCCTCTTGACCCTAACACCAGAAGCTCTAAATTGAATGATGTACTTCCATATATCTCTTTCTTCCCCTTTACAATTCCATTCAAATTTCTGGAGGCTCGGTGGGAACTGTTTTACTTTATTTAGCCATGGATTTATCCAATTCTTATTGTTTCTGTAGAGTGCGCGATTTTGCATGATAAATCTTTTTTTCCATTTTGGAAAAGCAATTTCTACACTTCTTGCATAGCTTGGTACACGTTCAAGAATATCTTTTCTAAATCTAGTATTTAATGTTGTTCCAAAGGTTCCTTTGCTCTTTCTTAGTTTCGCTAATTCCACATCATACAAAGAGTCTTGTTTGTAGGGATATGAAGCCTTAAACTCCATACTCCAAATTGGAAATGATGGAAGACCTTCTTTTTTTGGATATTTCTGTATGAAATCCTGCCAAACTTCCAAACAATTAATCACCTGATCGCTAAGCTTTACTGCATCTTTAGGATTCTTATCTAGTATGTCGCGGATAGATAGTTCAGAGTCCGTTGTTTGAATGCTAGGCCATTTAAATTCATCTAAGCCATTTAAACATCCCACCATATACATTCGTTCACGAATTTGAGGAACCCCAAATTTATGTGGAGATAATTGCATATGGTCAACTGTATAACCTAAAGATTCCAAAGATTGTTTCACTCTTGCATAAGTGTTACCTTCATCATGTTTAACAAAGTGAGCAACATTTTCTAAGATGACATATTTAGGACGCCGCCTATGCAAAATCTCAACTATCTTAAAAAAGACCGTACCTCTTACGGCATCTTTCCAACCCATTTGATCTCCGGCCTTTGAAAACGGCTGGCACGGAAATCCAGCACAAAGCAAATCATGCTCTGGGATATCTTTAGGGTTTGCATTTTTAATATCGCCAAAAGGTTTGATCCCATGATTTGATTGGTAAGCAGTTTGCAATAAAGGATTGATCTCACTGGCAAAAACACACTCTCCATCTAACTGCTTAGCAGCCAAGTGAAACCCTCCCAACCCTGAAAACAAATCAACAAATCTAAACATATATCCCTATCCTTCAGAAGCTACATTTAATCAGCTAAAGGAATATTATCGATCCTCGGCTTACACCATGCACATAAATCTTTTTTGAGTTGTGGAGACACCCAATTTTTTTTGTATTTACTCGCCGAAAGAATTCTATATCGATCAACTAACATTCCATTGACATGTGCACAATTTACAATAAATTCCTCATCCAGTAGAGCAAATGGCAAAGAAAAAGCTCTCCGTGGCTTAGCACCAAACTCTATAATCCTATCCCAAATCCGAATATCTGGAGTACGAACTTTCTTGGTCCAATTAACTCCACTTGCACATTGCATTAAATACACGGGAACTCCAATACGTCTGTCCTGAAAAGGTCTATAAAGCAATATGTCAAGTTCCGCATCATTCGCTCTGTCTGTTGTCCATCGACCTATATTCCCTACTGACTCATTAAGCTTGCTTGCAACATCTTTTACAATTTCTTTGAGCTTGTTACAGTTCTCTCTAGACCACCCTGTAAGAACTGTCTCCCAATCAAAAAATTGCAAATCGAGAGATTCTTTTGTCAGTTTTTCAAAAAGCATGCCTTGAGTGGTATAATCTTTTCCAAATTGTTTTGCCCAATCAGAATACCACTTGTTAAGAGATAGTAGTAAGCAGAATGTATGTGCAATTGAGTTTCGCCATGTCAACCTCCTAATAATTTTTCCTCGCACAATCTTAAACGGCGAGTTACCTGTAAGCCAGATTTGTCGTTTTCGCAATTCTGTCCAAGCCGATGAAACTCTTTCTGAAGCGAAGTCTGAATCGGCATATATTTGCCCATCTATTAAACTATCAATGATATCATTGTCTGAGAGTTCAGTCTCATCAAAAAGAATGTTGGCTTCTATCCAATCACACAAAACATCAAGTTTAACATTATGACTATTGGCAGAATAGGAAAATCCCGTAGTTGGTAATGCAAGCATTAATCTTCATCCTCACCTTCAATTACTTCCTTTTTAATATCAGGAAAAATATCCAAAAGTTGATTAGCATCAGCAGCTAGTCTTTTTACTGCTGATCTAATTTTTTTAGATTTTTTATATAAGTGAACACGAGTAAGTGATAGTTCAATAATATCTGCAGCTTTTTCTATATAATTTAATATTTCAGGCTCATCTCCCCCAGCAATTCTTAAAGCAACTTCAAATGATGGTTCATCTGTTCTCTCAAGATATTCTGTACTTTTTTTGCTTTCGAGTACTCTGCCAAAGTTATCTACTTGGCGTGAATCAGAAAATAAAGGTAGACTTATATCCCCGTCCCCAAAAAGCCAAAAGGCATAATTCGCCAGATTCTTAATAAATTTCTTTGGCACAGGTTTTTTGGCAGATTTAGGATCTGCATGAATATCAATTTGAAGATATTTTTGCACTCCTCTTGTTCGTAATGAAAGGTACATTACGCTAAATCGCTCTTCAATCTGTTCGGTTGGCATATCAACGGTGTCTTCAATCTGTAATAACAAACGGTATGAAATATAGTTTCGCCGTACAGAGTCTCTTCGGCTGCCAATTTTCCTTGTCACTTCTTCATAAGTCATATTCCTATCATCAATCAACTTCGCAATAAACTCTGCTTTTTCAGCCGGCTTCCATTGTTTGATACCTGTAACATGCCGAAACCCTAAAAATGCCTCTATCTCTTTTCGGGTGGGTACTAAAATATATGGAATTCTTGTGAAAAGCTTTGCAGGTGCCTTTTTCTTTTTTGCTATATCTACAATCTTCCTTGGCGATTTTTTCTTATCGTAAGCTTTCTTTAAATATTTTAATGTTGCAAGGCGCCTATTCCCTTCAATAACTACTAGGCATTTTTTCCCATACAACTTTTCTTCAGTAACTAGCATTGCTTCGTGAGTCCAAAATCCACCACTATCTAAAAAAGAAACAGCTAACTCATCAAGAGTCCAGCCGTTCATGAGACCAAGGACATCTTTTTGTGAAACATCCCGCCCTGTATTATTCCGCCCTAAGCGAGGGTTGGTTGGATCTAGATATAATTCTTCCAACTTTGCAAATTTTAAACTTGTCCCTACAGGCATGTTTCACCTCTGTTTCCATTTAAGCATTTATTAATAAGTCAGCATAATAAACTAACATATTTAACTGTCAACACAAGTCAATCTTTTCTAACTTTCTGATATCGGCAAAATCTACGAAATTACGTTAAAAACAGAGCTTCTTTGCTGGAAAATAGCTTCATTCATTCACTGAGTACATGTGGATATCTTTTATTTTTTGTTAAATTTCTATAAAATAAATTTGACTTGTTAATTATATAGTGTATAATATATAAGACTACCTGTCGCGTCGAAGTCTTGACGAAGACGGAAGCAGAGTCAAGTATCGACCAGCAGGTCACGCACGGTCAGCAGACCAAGTTTAGATCAGCAGATCAAGTCAAGGGAAGTTCCCCAAATAACAAGAATTTTCAGATTAAGGAGAAAACCATGGCTTCAGAAAAACAGATCGCAGCAAACCGTCAAAACGCACAAAGATCCACCGGCCCGCGCACCACCCAAGGCAAGCTCACCACCTCACAAAACGCCCTAAAGCACGGCCTGACAACCGACAAAACCATCATAAGATCGGAAAACCAAGCCGAATACGACTTCCACCGGGCCCAACTGCTAGCCGAGTTCGCCCCCTCAACACCCATCGAGATGATGTTAGTCGACCGAGCCGTCAACCTCTCATGGAGACTAAAACGCACCTCAAACCTCCAAAACCTCACCTTCGATGCCCTCGACGCCCCCGAAACATCAAGCCTCATAAGCAGACTAACACGATCCATCCTCGCCCAAAGATCGGACTCCCCCCTCCCCGACTCCCCGGATCCCAGCCCAGACTCCGCCCTTGGTCAGATGATAATAAAGGACTTCTCAAACACAAGGGTACTCGAACGCCTCCTAATGTATGAACGAAGAATAGAGCACAGCCTATACAAAACAATAATGGAGATACAAAGGCTAAACATGATAAAATCCCTCGATTCTAAGGCTGTTTAACCTATGCGAATTGTTGAAAAATATACGTTTTCCAAAACAACTATAACAAAACACGCTAACGGAACACGAACTTATGTGCTTAAAAGCACAAAACAAACCCAATTTAATAATTACTAAAATGGCCGTAAGGCAAGCAATAACAATGAGTTAAGGAGATAACTGGAAATCGCCGAAAAAAAACAAACCCAATAAAACTAAATATCGAAAAGATGTGATACTATTAGCAAGCATGCTATAAATAAAGGAATCACCTCTACAATGACGATTTAGGCTTATGGACCAATTGGAGAATCTGGTGGAAATACCGTCAAACGGACATCATAACATCGACTTCGACTTTAGGCGTATCTGCGTCAAGCTGATCTTCGCCGCGGCCCTCTACACCGCCTTGGGCCTCTACCTTTACCTGCCCTACCTCGGCCGCCTGACCGACCGCCTGGTGCTCTTAGCTTCCATTGTCGCCGCTCTCGGCTGTTTCGTCATATCCACTCGATGGATCGGCTCATTCGCCGCTGAGCTTCTCACAGGGGCCGTTTACGGCTTTTGCCCCTTCGTCCTGAGCTTCGCAGCCTATCATTCGCTGGCAATGCTCCCTGCCGCTGTGATGCCGTGGCTCTTTTGTCCCGCGGTCTTCTATCGCGCACGCAAGCAAAACACGCCCCTCCAAAACGTCATCGGCATTGCCCTTTGCCTCTTGCCATTCGCCGCGATGATCGGTTTCTTTATGTTTCTCTCGTCGCAACGGCTTTTCCCCGTCCCGGTTGCTTTCGGGTTTGACGCCGCCGGCATCGCCGGCCTCATCGCCCCGCTTACACTAAAGCCGCACACTTTCATCACCGGCCTATACCACGTCCCGGCGGCAATGACTCTGTGTGGACTGATGATATATATAAAGTCTCGCCGTTACAAGATAATGATGATCGTCGTCCCCGCTCTTGTCCTGGCCATAGGTCAGCCGATCTTTGAAACCCCGCCCGTGGTGTGGGGGCTGATAGTGATGCTGTTCGCTTCGGTACTCGCCGGCCTCGGAATCCAGTCGCTGGCCCTTGCAGGAAAGAACGATGCCAGGTGGATTCTGGTCTGTATACTTATCATCTGTGCGATCGCAGCCTTTACCCTGATGCTTTCGCGAGAGCTTGGCTTTCTCTACGCACAAACCGCGAGGATACATTCGCTGGTTGTGGTGCTGTTGGGGATAGTTTTTCTGCTGGCAGAATCGGGGGTACGTTTCAGGAGTTTCCGATGGTCGCTTTTGATCGCCGCCGCTGCCGCCGACCTGATCGGAGGTGCGAGATTTATAATAGACACGCTATTATAAGGTTACTCAGCCTTCTTGCTCGGCTTCGGCACGTCCATTCCAAGCTCTGCCAGAACCTTTTGCATATCTTCCCAAACGCGCCTGCGGTTATCCGGTGAATAGCTCCTAAGCAGATACGACGGGTGATAAGTTGGCATAAGCTTTACAGGCTCTTCATCCGGCGAGAAGTAGTAATCGTGGAACCTCCCCCGCAGTTGACCGATCGCTTTGGTCGTTTGCAGCAGCGTCTTAGCTGCGTGCGCGCCCAGCGCTATAATGATCTCCGGCCGAATAAGATCGAGTTGTATATTCAGATACGGCTCGCATTGTACGATCTCTTCGGGCCTTGGATCGCGGTTATCGGGAGGACGACATTTCAGAATATTGCAGATGAACACATCCTTACGCTCCAGGCCCATCGCGTTGATTATCTTTGTCAGCAGCTTCCCGCTTCTGCCTACGAAGGGCCGGCCCTGCGCATCTTCGTCAGCACCCGGCGCTTCGCCGACAAATACTATTCTCGCATCGGGGCTTCCTTCGCCGGGCACGCCGTGCGTGCGTGTCGAGGTAAGTTCACACTTGCAGCATTTGTTTATCTCATCTGCCAGTTCTTTAAGCGATTTGCCTGTTTGCGCATCGCCAGGGCTCTCTACAAGCTCCGGAGCAGGTTTGCCCTTTAAGCCGAAATCGCCTGCAAAGAACTCGTCCACCTCAAGCTGCTGCTGCAATACCTTTTTTAGATCGATCTGCTTTCCCATAGATCGTTAGTTTAGCCATAATCACAGCTAATATCAACTTTATATTTGCCTTAAAGGATCTCAGGCTTGATTATTAGATGTGTTAATAGTATAATTGCGATTGTTAATTGATTGTTTATTAGGTGTTAGCGATGAATCTTGAAACGATCCAGATATTCTGCGATCTTGTAGAGCTGCAGAACTTCTCTCGTGCCGCTGAAAAGCATGGGATAAGTCAGTCGGCGGTCTCTCAGCAGATCGCACAGCTTGAGATGGCGTACAAAAGCCAGCTTATCAACCGCAAGAAACGTCCGCTGGATCTGACGCCGGCTGGCGAGGTTTTCTACGACGGCTGTAAGGACATCCTGGAACGACACGAAAAACTTAAAAATGACGTCAACGCACTTTACGATTCGCCAAGCAGGATCAATATCTCAGCGATATTCAGCATCGGAATGCATACGCTTCAGCCGTTCGTAAAACAGGTGATGTCGCGTTTCCCCAAGGTCAACATCCACGTCGATTACCTAAGCTCGGCGCAAATCTACAGCCGCATCCTCGAAGGCAAAAGCGATATCGGACTGGTCGCTGTTCCGAAAAACGCAAGAAACATCGACATCTATCCGCTGGACAAGGAACCGCTGGTACTTGTATGCAGCCCTGAACATGCTTTCGCAAATAAAAAATATATCGATGTACACGAACTTCAGGGCGAGCAGTTCATAGGATTTGAAAAAAATATCCCGACCGAGACGCTTATAGACAATATCCTAAAACAGAACGATGTTGCCGTTCGTAATGTAATGGAATTCGATAATACCGAGACGATCAAACGGGCAGTCGAGATAAATGCCGGCATCACCATTCTTCCCGAACCTACGGTGGGCGCTGAGGTCGATAACGGAACGCTAAAGATCGTGCGTTTTACAAATGAGAATTTTTACCGCCCTACGGGTGTTATAATACGCAAGAAAAAGAACCTTACCATCGCCGGCAGATACTTGATAGAGTTGTTAAATAAGAAAAGCCAGCTATGACCGATGGAAACTACGAAAGCTAACTATGGGTACTATAAAGACAGTGATATTCGATCTTGACGGTACGATAACCGAGCCGTTCTTCGATTTTGACGCAATACGCCGAGAGATCGGAATAAGTGATAATACGATCTCTATCCTTGATGCGTTTGAGCAGATGAGCAGTGAAGATCGCAGGGTTGCCGAGGCTATTCTTAAAAAGCATGAAAACACCGCTGTGAGCGAATCGACGCTCAACAAAGGCACAGAGAAGACCCTTGATGCGCTACGTCAAAGCTCTATCAACATCGGGATACTTACACGGAACACGAAAGATAACACCGCAAAAGTTGCCGAAAAACACAACCTTAAGTTTGACGCCATTGTCGACAGAAATGACGGTCCCGTAAAACCCGATGCGTTTGGCGTTCTAAAGCTTTGCCGCATCTTCTCGACGCGGCCCGATGAAACCCTGGTTGTCGGGGATTACCTTTATGACCTGCTATGCGCTAAGGCCGCCGGTGCGTTTGCCGTGCTCATGAAAACTCACAAAAACTCCGACAAGTTTGAATCTCATGCAGATTATGTAATATCCACACTTGACGAAATACTTGAAATAATCGAAAATAAGCAAAACCAAAACTGACCTGGGTAAATAATGTATAGAAATATTTCGATCATTCTGACTTTCTTATCGCTATGGCCGATGTGCTGCCAGGCCAACAGCAACCTTAAGTCTCGCGAACCTGACGTCGTAAAAATCCTGCCTAAAAAGGATCCTCCCGAACAATCCAAACTTGAAACGGTGCTTGAGAAACTTAATGCCGCGACGGGTAAACTGACATCGCTTGAAGCAAAGATCGAATACCTGTTCATACAGGACCCGGAGATGCTCGACTCGCAAACTTTGCAAAAGGGAGATATCTACTACGCCAAGGATGACGACGGTTCCAGATTGCGGGTTAATTTCAAAACCAGGCGGCAGGATGACGATAAACCACAGGCATACCGTGAGGAATTTATCTTTGACGGCGTGTGGCTGACCCGAATCGACTATAACCTTGAAAAAATTGATTATTATCAGCAGGCGCCGGCGGATCAGCCTTTGGATGTTTTTGAGTTTATCAGCCATAATTTCCCGATGGTCGGTTTTACGAATACAAAAAAACTTGACAAAGATTTCGACATTGAGCTTGCTAGCGATAACACAAGTAAATACAAAGACTTAACACAAGTTCATCTTGCTGTAAAAAAAGGTTCGATCTACGAAAACGACTACAAGTATATTGATTTCTGGATAGACAAGGAGGCGTTTTTACCTATACGGATGAAGGCGATGTCGACAGAAGGCGATGTACATGATACAAGTTTCCTTGAAATTAAAATTAATAAAAAATTAAAAAACAGCGTTTTTAACGTTGAAACTCCGAAACATTTCAGTGAAAATAGAGTTCCGGTAGAAAAGGATTAGATAGCGTGTCGACGCGCAGTTTTTAAGTGTACATGGTAGAGTTGGAAACGATCAAAATGGCAAACGGACTTGTAATCTATTATTCACGCAGCGGCAATACCAAACAAATGGCTAAGGTTATCAGCGAAGCGATGGTTAATGCTAACCTTCCGACAAAATGCAAAAATGTATCCGATGTAAACCTGGACGATCTTGTCGCAGCCGATGCTATCGTTGTTGGTTCGCCTACTTACTATGGGCACATGGCCGCTGATATAGTGGCCCTTTTTGACGCATCGGTTAAGAAACACGGTAAACTTGACGGCAAGATAGGTGCGGCCTTTACCAGTTCCGCCAATATCGGCGGCGGTAACGAAACAACCTTGCTTAATATACTGACGACTTTGATGATACACGGAATGATCCTTCAGGGCGACCCTCAGGGCGATCACTACGGGCCTGTCTCTATCGGTAAACCTGATGACCGTGTGGTTGCTCAATGCTCACGACGCGGACAACGAATAGCCGAGCTGACTCTGAAGCACTTTGGATAAGTACTATCGGTTTTTATATAAAACCAAATTTTTTTATAAAAAAAAGGGTTTTTTTTTGACAAGACAGCGAATGAGTGTTAGGCTTTTCGCATAATTAATTAATGGGACTTGGGTTATCTTCAATGGAGGCAATTTTAATGCAGGAATACGA
>SDBV01004554.1_pt1 | contig 19883 bp, 20 predicted proteins | sample 2277081 | NCBI WGS metagenome assembly SDBV01 (sample SAMN10402039, study PRJNA504765) | marine sediment metagenome | isolation source: marine sediment core GS10_PC15, 223 cmbsf | place: Arctic Ocean: Southern Knipovich Ridge | collected 2010
GCCGTCAACTACACCTCTTTCCACCGCACTGTAGATATCTGCAATCCCTACAATGGTTGGAAACGCCCCCAATGCCTTAAGGAAAGCGTTACTTTGCGGCGAAATACCCCCTATCTTCATTCCAGCCAAGTCCTGGTGGCTCTCATCCTTTTCCCGGGTCCAAATATAGAATATCTCTCCTACTTCAGCAGTACCCCAGCCTCTTCCCAAATAGTAAAGCCCAGCCTTCTTATGCTCTTCTCTAAAGAGGTCCTCAATTCCCCGTTCCCGCTCTTCCTCAAAGGGTATTCTTAGAGCAGCGAGAGCCTCACCTGCCGGCACTAGTCCCGAATAGGCGGCGGAGAAGACGAAGGCAAGGTCAATCACACCACTCTTTGTTGCTACAGCCAGATCAAAGGGGGGTATCACCTCTGGTCCGCCAAGATAATCAATAATAAGCTCCCCCTTGGCCAACTCGTTAACTTTATCCTGAAGCATAAAAAAGGACCCGTTAGCAAGTCCTACTCGGGGAAAAGCAGTAACCGCCTTAAGTACTATCGGTTCAGCGGGTGGTGTCGGAATTGGAGTAGGTGTCGGCGTAGGAGTTGGTGTGGGAGTGGGAGTGGGAGCGGCACAGGCTGCCATGAAGGGTAGTGCTACCAATACTAAAATTAAGCAAATACCACCTACTAGTGCTAATAGCTTTTTCAATTCAAACCTCCTTGGTAAGATTTGAGTCTGCTGAATATTAGCATGCTATCTCATTTCCCGCCTCCTTTAGTGTTATGTTAATAACTATTATCCATATGATAGCTTACTTTGTCAAGCACTATCAACCTACCCGAATTAGAACATAAACAAACAGATTAACCTTGGCAGTTTGGCAACAGAATCCTGGGTTATATCTTCAGAATTCTCTCTGCATTACCATGTAGTATCAACTCAGCCTCTTCCTGACTAAAATCCACACCATATTGCTTGGCTACCTCAGGCAGATTCTTGAAGAGCTGCACCCATTGTCGAGTTAGCTCATCATCCGCTCGGCTATCTGGACTATAGGAGGGCTGGTCGGTGCCGAAAAGGATACGCTGTGCTCCCAGATGATAACGCATGATCTTGAGCTTTCGCATCAGCTCAGGCATGTCATCCATTGCCTGCACCTCATGCCTCTGCCAGTCAGCCACATCCACATGGAAGTTCGGCTTACTTGCGGCTACACACACTGCTGTCTCCCACCAATGGGTTGAGGGACGCTTGTCCATGCCGGTGTGACACATAATGACAGTGAGGTCGAGGAAATCACGGCCAACATCATCCAGGTGAATAGGGTCTCCATACTTGGAGACCGTCCCTGGCTCGTGTTGGAATCCAGTATGAATGGTTAGCGGCACACCCAGGTCAATACATTTCTGATAGTAAGGGTAGCATACTGGATCGTTAGGGTAAAAGCCAGCGATAGGCCAGAGACTTAGCCCCACGGCACCCCATTCCTTAACTGCCTTTTCAAACAGCTTAACCCCCCCAGGACGCCTAGGGTCTATCCCAAAGAGGGCATAAATCCTGCCGGGGTATTTCTTAGCCAGCTCACAGTGGAACCGATTGATTTCCTCAATACGAGTAGGCGTATCTTCTTTAAAAGCTAGGCCCGAGTCCACGGTATGAAGAACTCCTACATCAGTGCCCAACCAGTCCATCTCTGCTATCATTTTGCTTCCATCAGGATCCTTAGTATACTTATTCTCAGCAGTTCCTTTACTTTCAGGATATAATAAAGCAATCCCTCTCACTCTGCTCGGGGGGTCCCACCCTTTTCCCCAGTAATGTCTATGGATGTCAATTACTCTCAACTTATTCCTCCTTTCTCATTATAATTTTAGGACTCCAGTCGGCTGATTGTCAATATGGTATCTCGTTTATAACCCCATTAATAGATGACTTTTTCTAAAAACTGGTTATCCCTTAATAAGGGGGCTGACTAAATGTAACGAATGTTTATCTTACCTTCCTCAAAAATGATTTGCGAACTAACGCTGGTACGTTCCTGTAAGCTGACCCTGGGCAAGGATGTGACCCTGCATGGCCTCGAGAGCTTGCTTCTTAGATGCACCTGCCTTTAAATTCAAGGGTTGGTCTAACACATAAAGAATGAATCGATACCGGTGAGGACGACCAGGAGGCGGACAGGGACCACCATAGCCAACTTTGCCGAAGTCATTTTTCCCCTGTAAAGCGATGCCAGGTAGCTGGGCTTGGGTCGAGATGGCTTCCGGCAATTCGCGGCTATTCGAAGCCAGGTTGAATAGAACCCAGTGTGTAAACACTCCACCAGGGACATCTGGGTCATCCACTATCAGGGCGAAGGATTGAGTACCTGTAGGAGGCTCGCTCCACGTAAGCGGTGGTGATATATCCTGTCCGTCGCAGGTGTATTTGGTTGGTATTCTCTCTCCTTCCTGAAACTCTGGACTGAAAACAGATAATGCCATTTCTCCCTCCTTAGGTTATTATTGATTCTCTAGGTTGACAAGCTATCAGCCGGCAGAGCAATAAGGCTAAGTAGCAGCCACACCACAGCCAAGCGCCTAACGGTATAGGCAGAGCTCAGACTCTCAGCCTTTATGCTGTCGCCTTCAACCATTGCTGTCATAGGTACTCTCCAACGTGAGTAAGGTTCTGGATTCGCGGGCAATCTGTAACCTCCTCAAAGTAGCCGCCACGGTCCAAGAGTACTCCTTTCATCCCTACCTTGTTAGCCCCGACAACATCAATCTGGTATTGATCCCCAACGTACATCGCCTCTGAAGCCTGAACCTTAGCTTGTCTCAAAGCCTCCTGGAATATTTCAGGCTGTGGTTTATTGAAGCCCACATCTTGGGAGGTCACTATCACTTGAAGCAGTGATACCAGTCCCAGTTCCTCGCAAAGAGAGGTTATAGCATGTTCTACATTTGAGATGAGACCCAAGGTAAGTCCTCGACTCTTGAGGTCGGTCAAGGCGGGCACGACATCATCATAAAGTACCAGCTTCATATTGAATTGTTGCATCTTGCTCAGTATGCCGCGGATGAGTTGTTCTGAGGTCTCTATTCCTGCCTCCTTGAGTACTATCTCCTGATATCGTGCATACAGGGCCATCTTGTCTTCTGCGGACCGCTTACTCAAAGGATAACGGGCATGTTCCAGATAGATGAACTCATCAGCAATGAACAGTGGCCGGCGAAAGGTCTCTGGCTTTTCGTCCACACCCAACTCCTTAAGCGCTCTCGCTTCAAGTTCTTCTCGAGGTGGGTTGTAGCGAACCAAGGTATGGTAGAGGTCAAAAAAGATTGCCTTAATCACGCGTCTCCTATTGTCTTGAGAATCGTCTCCGAAAACAACCGTATTGTAACCGAAGCAGTTTTGCCTGTAAAGTAGAACAGGTTAAAAAGCGGTGAATATTTCAAATTTTCGTCGATTTGCATTGTAGTGAGACATAAATCATAATATCAGCTATAAGGGAGGTATGAAAATGAAGGGGCTCATTGTTTTTCTTGTCCTGCTGCTTGTGTTCACGGTTGGCTGTGCCACCCGGGCACCCACTGAGGTAGAAGGTGTCTTCACTGAAGGAACCTCCGGCGGAGATGCTGAAACCTTAAACTGGATTCTGGCCGCTGACGCCTCTTCATTTTCATATGCGGGACAGACTTTTGATAGCCTCGCTACCTACGATAACGAGTGGAATGTAGTTCTGCGCCATTTAGCCAAGCCGGTAGGGGTCTCCGAAGATGGTCTTACTTATACTATCACCATCAGGGACGACCTGAGGTGGAGTAATGGCACCAGTGTAACTGCTGAGGACTATGTATATACCTTGAAGAACCTCATGTTCTCGGACTGGCTGAACTACACTTATAAGACTGACTGGCAGGAGACGGTCAATGGAGAGACAGTATTCGTTGAACCTGAGGTAATCAACGAAACCACCTTCGTCATAAAAATGCAGACCATTGACCCTGAATTTGTGGATAATGCCATCTATGGTCTGACCCCTTATCCCAAGCACATTGCCATCAAATACGAAGGCGATGTAAAGGCGTTCACCGAAGCTGAGGAGTTCAACAACCTGACCTATACCGGTAATTTAGGCCCATACCAGTTCAAGGAATGGGTCCGAAATGACAAATATGTAGTGGAGCGTAACCCGGACTTTTATTTGGGTCAGGATACTGGAGCCCCCTATTTTGAGCAATATATAACCAAGCTCTTCGGGACACCGGCGGCGCGTCACGCTGCTCTGGAAGCGGGGGACATTAATTATACCGGAATTGATCCGGAGCAGGCAGCCAAGTTCATGCAGATGGAGACAATAAAGATGTACACCGTGCCCACCAGTGGCTATCAGCTTATAACCTATAATCACCGGAATAATGGGTGGGAAGGGCTTAAAGATAAGAAGGTAAGGCAGGCTTTGTCCATTTCTATAAGCAAGCAAACGGTGATTGATTCCATACTACTTGGCTTTGGCGACCCGGCCTTCAGCTTTATTCCCAAGCCCTCTCCCTGGTATACCGAGGAGGGAGTTCCCAAATACGGATATGGAACTCTCTACGATAAGGAAAAGGCTAAGCAGATGCTTTACGAAGCCGGCTACGGTGTCAAAGAACCGGATGGAACTATAGCGGTTCAGGACAAGAATGGTAAGCCTATCAAACTTACTCTGGCTACCAACTCAGGTAACAAGCTACGGGAAGACATCGCCTTTTTGGTAAAGCAGGAGCTAGCTGATATTGGCATAGAGGTGAACATCAAGCTGATTCCTTGGGCTACCCTGCTCAGAAACCACCTGATGAATAAGGTTCCCGGCACAGACCAGGAACCAAGATACAACAATGGCCCGGATGCAGTTAGCGAACAGCCCTGGGACATGATAGTGATTGGATTCTCAACTCATCCTATCGCCCCATCAGGTTCAAGGGTATTCTTCATTACCGATGGCGGACTAAACTACTGGGGTTACTCTAACCCGAAGGTTGATGAACTGTTTCAAAGGGTCAGGTCAAGGGAGGCACTGGACAAGGAAGTGCGCAAAAAGATGTATGCCGAGATAAGCCAGATAATAGCCGAAGACCAACCGGCAGCCTTTCTTTCCTTCCCCAGAGCTAATCCTGGCTTTCAGGCTAATGTAGAGGGGATTGATGTTGGGATGAGGCTGGGCTGGAACTACCATGAATGGTATTTTGCTGAACCATAGTTTCTTCCTGATGGAGCACGTCTTTGAAAAGGGGTGGATTACAGAGTTACATAATCAGACGGCTTATCTATGCCGTGCTCATAGCCTTTGGCGTTGTTACCATTACTTTCGTTCTACTGCGGCTGGGGCCCATCTCCCCCGCCGATAAGTATCTGGCAAACATGTCCGCCAGAACACAGGATCCATCTCAAGTAGTAGCTGCTATTGAAGCCAGATATGGTCTCGATAAACCAATATATGGGCAGTACATAAATTATGTGGTCAACTTGGTTCGTGGTGACTGGGGATGGTCATTCAGTACCTCTATGCCAGTAATGAAGTTAATCCAAAGGCACTGGATTTACTCTTTCCAACTTATCCTCCTCAGTATGCTGTTCTCCACCAGCTTGGGTATCGTAATCGGGGTCTACTCGGCGATAAAGCAGTATACTAAGACCGATTATCTAGCCACCTTTTTCTCCTTCATAGGTATATCCATTCCCAATTTTTGGCTGGGTATAATGCTCATTCTGGTGTTTTCAGTGCAGCTGGGATGGTTTAAGACCTATTATGACACTAGCTTATCCATATTGTCCCTAGCCAATCTTAAGGCTCTCATCCTGCCCGTCATCACTCTAGGCACTGGGATGATGGCTGGCTATACCAGGTATGCTAGGTCAGCTACCCTGGATAATTTAAGAAAGGATTTTGTCAGAACCGCCAGGGCTAAGGGTCTGCCGGAGAGGATTGTCATCGGTAAGCATGTCTTCAGAAATGCTATTCTGCCCATTATTACCATAATAATGTTCGACTTAAGCGGTGTTGTTTTCGGCGGAGCCTATCTCACCGAGATTATATTTGGCATACCCGGTCTGGGACAGATATCCTTCAATGCCATCTTTGCCAGTGACTATCCCGTTGTAGTAACGATAACCTTAATTGGGGCTTTGGTGGTGCTCCTTACTAATCTGGCCACAGATATCGCCTACACTTGGCTAGATCCGAGGATAAGATATGACTAAGAAGGTAGAAGGATGGAGAAAATCTACCGCAAGGTTGGCGGATTAAAGAACCTAATATTTATAAGTGCCTTGTTAATCCTGACTTTAATCATCCTCTTGGATATTTATGTCGTAGACAAGATCTTTAGTCCGTTGGGATACTTTTATTTATTTTTTGCCATCCTGGTCCTCTTCTATGGGATATACCCACTATATGTCAATAGAAGGTTGACTAAGTATTACTGGGAGAGAACGAAAAGGCACCGCCTTTCCGTCTTTGGACTAGCATTTATTGCATTCTTAGTTGCCGTAGCCATTATCGGACCCCTTTTCACACAAGATCCCACCAGGGTCAATTTTCAGGAGAAAAACCGGCCTCCTGTAGGCTTCACCATTCAGCAATCAGTATACGACCTGAAAACAGAGGAATTCATGACGAGAGAGACTCCAGGCACTTGGCAGCATATCTTAGGTACTGACGACAAAGGTAGGGACATGCTGGCGATGCTTATTTCCGGTGCCAGAGTATCTTTGCAAGTAGGTCTGCTGGCTACCCTAATAGCGATACTAATCGGTACTATCATGGGTGTGCTTTCCGCTTACTTGGGAGGCTGGGTGGACAACGCTCTAATGAGATTCACTGATGTAATGATGACCTTCCCCTTCTTTCTGCTGCTGGTGTTCATTATCTTCATCTTTGGACCTTCTCTGGTGTTCATTATAGTGGTAATAGGTCTCACTGGCTGGACTGGAACAGCCAGGTTGGTAAGAAGCGAGGCTCTGTCTCTGAGAACCAGGGAATTCATCATGGCCTCTAAATCCCTGGGGGCTAGCGACGCACGAATTATATTTCGTCATATGATACCAAATGTTCTTAGCTCTATTATCGTGATAGCCACCCTATCCATACCGGGTGTCATTTTAGCTGAGGCAGCACTAAGTTTCATCGGGCTGGGAGACCCTACCGTTACTAGCTGGGGATTGATTTTAAATGCTGGCCAACGCAGTTTAGATACTGCCTGGTGGGTAGCCGTAGAGCCGGGGTTCATGCTTTTTATGACTGTTCTAGCGTTTAACTTCTTGGGGGATGGCATCAGAGACGCCTTTGACCCCAGAAGTCAGCTTTAGGAGCCGAGATGGATGATAGCATATTAAGGGTTAAGAATCTGAAGACATACTTTTTCACCCGCAGTGGGGTGGTGAAGGCAGTTGATAATGTCAACTTCAGTCTCAGGGAAGGGAAGTGCCTGTGCTTGGTAGGAGAGTCAGGCTGCGGCAAGACCACCGCTGCACTGTCAATCTTGCGGTTGATCGACAGCCCTCCAGGTAGGATAGTTAGCGGGGAGTTGCTGTATCATGGCGAAGATTTGTTGCGATGTTCTGGGGAGAGGCTGAGGCAGATCCGTGGCAACGAGATAGCCATGATATTTCAAGATCCCCAATCCTCGCTGAATCCCGTGTTTACTGTAGGCGACCAGATAGCAGAGCAGATAAAGCTTCATCTGGGGTTGAAACGCAAGCAAGCTATGGAGAGGACCTTAGGCTTGATGGAACAAGTGGGCATTCCCAGGGCTAAAGAGAGAATGAGAGACTATCCACATCAATTCTCTGGCGGCATGAAGCAAAGGGTAATGATAGCGGCTGCCCTATCCTGCGACCCTGAGATTCTCATTGCTGATGAGCCCACTACCGCCCTGGACACAACCATAAAGGCTCAGATTTTGGATATTTTCAAAGACCTAAAACAACGAAGGAATATGTCCATTTTATTCATAACACATGACCTGGGTACGGTAGCCGAGATTGCCGATAGGATTGTAGTGATGTATGGGGGGAGAGTAGCTGAAGCGAGCACAACGCTGGATATATTTGACCATCCCAAACACCCTTACACCCAGGGACTGCTTAATTGTCTACCTCATATCTCAAGACAAAGCGATAGGCTCACACCCATCCCCGGAATGATACCCAGCCTGATTGATCCTCCTGAAAACTGCATCTTCCACCCTCGTTGTGAGAAGCGGATGCCAATTTGCAGTGAGGAGAAACCAAAGGAGGTTATGATTTCCGGTGACCACCTTGTGGCCTGCCATCTGTATTCATAGTCCGAGATAGCTTAAGACAAGATAAGGATACTAAAAGATGCCGAACAATAGATTGGTAGAAGTCAAAAATCTAAAAAAGTACTATCCCGTCGCTGTGGGGTTGCTCTCCAGACATGTTGCTGACGTGAAGGCAGTAGATGGAGTTTCCTTTGATATAATAGAGGGAGAAACTCTGGGCTTGGTTGGGGAGTCTGGGTGTGGTAAGTCGACACTGGGCAGAACTTTGCTGAGACTGGAAGAGCCAACAGAGGGCAGCGTCTTCTATAGAGGAAGCGACATTATGACATGGGATAAAAGACGATTGAAGGAGCTGCGGAAAGAAGTCCAAATGATATTTCAGGACCCTCAATCCTCCCTTGACCCCAGAATGACTATCGGAGATTCCATAGGCGAGGCTTTACTGATTCACGGCGTTAACAACGAGAGGGAAAGGTTAGAAAGGGTGGAGGAGCTATTGAAACAGGTTGGTTTGGAGCCTGAACATGCCATGAGGTACCCCCATGAGTTTAGTGGTGGACAGAAGCAGCGCATTGGCATTGCTCGGGCGCTAGCGGTAAATCCAAAACTCATTGTGGCTGATGAACCGGTTAGCGCCCTTGACGTATCGGTTCAGGCCCAGATTCTGAACCTGATGATGGACCTGCAGCATGATCTTGGTCTAGCCTATTTGTTCATCGCCCATGATTTATCGGTCATAAGGCACATCTCGGGCATGATTGCGGTGATGTATCTGGGAAAAATTGTTGAACTAGCTGATAGAACAGAATTATTCAGTCAACCGCTACATCCATATACTGAGGCATTATTATCAGCCATCCCTACTCCGGACCTGCACCAGAAAAGGGAACGGATTTTACTGCAAGGTGATGTCCCATCACCAGTCGACCCCCCACCCGGATGCCGTTTCCATACCAGATGTCACCGCGCCTTCAACCTATGTAGCCAAGAAGAACCTGTACTGCAGCAGCTTAAAAAGGAACATCTTGTATCCTGCCACTTATATGGTTAGGTCTGCACTCTAGTTAGAATAGCCTCCTGCTTGATACATCTAGTCTCATTTTTGCCAAGCTATAGCTCGTCTTAAGATTCGTTTACTCTTAATAGAGAGCAGCTTAGAAATCCCACCATGTAGACCAGTACCACCAGTAGCGCCAGTAGAACCAGCTATAATACCAGGTGTACCATGGATACCAGCGATAACCATAGTATTCATAATAGCGGTAGTGCCAGTACCACCAGGAGTAGTACCAGTTGGGGTGATTAGACGAATCATACCACCAGTAGTTCCACCAGATAATCCTACCGCCAATCCACCACCAAGATCTGATGAAGAAGGAGGGATAAACGACGACTCTCCCCTGGTTACCAATCACATTAATATTAGTTATGTATCCCGCCACCATGGGTTCACCTGTTTCGGGGAGAGCAACGATAATAGCTGCCTTGCTGTCTTCATCCTTGGCTATGACGGGTATAGGAACGATAGTTATCACCCCATCAGGAGTATGAGCACGAATCGGCTCTATCCCAACAAGGTTCATTTCTACTATCTCCGTATCAATCACCTCACCGATCTCAGGCGCACTTTCAATCACGCCGAGAGCCTCCTCAATAGCCGCATCCCTCTCCGTCCCAACCAAATCCACGAGTTGGACTTCACCCTCCCAGTAATCGACTAATTCCCAGAGTGAGTCTACAAAGCCCGGACCAGCTGTCTGTAACGGTCCCCTCACCTGAGGAGTTACCGCTGGCACCTTAAGCTGCGTGGAGCAAGCCGGTAGCAAACTCAGCACCAGAACGAGGGCTAGTCCCAAGAATACCCATTTTTTACTAGTCATTCTTTCTCCTCCTTTTTCCTGCTAGATTTAATGGTAAGAAATAGTAAAACATCATTGTACGCACTAGAAATCCCACCATGTAGACCAGTACCACCAAGAGTGCCAGTAGAACCAGCTATAATACCAGGTGTACCATGGATACCATGGATAATCATGATCCCAATAATACTCCCAATGCCAGTACCACCAGGAGTAGTACCAATTGGGGTGATTATACGAATCATACCACCAATACTGCCACCAGATAATTCTGCCGTCAATCCAGTAAGCGGTTCTGATGAAAAAGGAAGGGTAAACAATTACTGAGCCACTCCCACTGACCACTCCAATATTCGTCATGTATCCCATATAGATGGGCTCTCCCGCTGTGGGCATAGCTACCACAATAGCAGCTTTACTGCCTCCAGGACCAGGATTGGAGGGTATGGAAACGATGGTTACCTCTGGTTGTTCGGGGTCATCGAAATTTACTCGGATTACTTTGGCTTTCTCCTGGTTAAGGGTATAGCCTTCCTCTTCCAGGGCTGTAGATACTGCCTTGGTTCCTTCATGGCGAAGTGCCTCCTCAATAGCAGCAGTTCTGCCTGCGCCAGTCAAATCTGCAAGGCGAACTTTACCTTCCCAAAAACCAATTAAATCGTCAAGTGAACTTGCGTAGATCTCACTTGCTGGTGGAACGGGAGGTGGGGGTGATGGAGGTGGAGTAGGTGGGATAGGTGGGGTAGGCGAAGGCGCTGGAGATGGAGCAGGAGGTGCTGGAACTGGTGGTGGGGCAGGAGCCGGGGGCTGCTCAGGTCTAAAGAAGACAAAGCCCAGTATCACACCCAGCACTATAATTAGGCCCACTCCTATGAAGAGCCATTTCTTAGCTATCATTTTCCCCCTTCATTTCTCTCCCCTGCAGCTGATTAACCGAGTTTAGAAGTTCCAAATGAAAGAGCCTTTAGCCGTAATTCCTTATACCAACTTTACCGGGGTCAATACGCCCTATGCCGTTAATGGTCGTATACTAACACCAAAGGTAGACTCTGTCAAGTTGACCTTCGCACTATATTAAGTTAGATTAATAATTGATATGGCTCTCGAGTTGAGTAGTAATGCTAACCCTAAGATTATCAAGCTCCATGGTATAGTTACCAAGGGGATTGGGGAATCCAGGTTCTTTACTGAAATCCCCTGGGTAAAGGAGCAGTTCCTAAATAAACTGGGCATTCATACCTACCCTGGCACCTTCAATATGATAGTATTGCCTGAGGATGAGGAAAAGCTCAACGCTGTCAAGAAAGCAAAAGGCGTAGAAATAGTACCCGAAGACACAAACTTCTGCGCGGCTAATAGCTTCCCAGCTTTAGTCAGCACTACAATTAAAGGAGCGGTTATTATCCCGCTAGTGCCCGATTATCCACCGGCGCAGCTGGAAATCATTTCGTCCGAAAATATAAAGCGTTCCCTCTCTCTAAAAGATGGAGACCTAGTAGAGGTAGAGGTATATCTTTAGATAACGAGTATCCACCTAGTCATTATGCTTAGCCTATTTCCTTTGTCTCCACACCGGCGGAAGACACCTGAAGCATCTGCTCCAGTTTTCCCCTGAGACCAGGCTCCAGCACTCTTTTCCCATATTCCAGTATTTTCTCCAGGATAGGGATAAAAACGGGGTCAACTTCCCTCTTCACCGCGGGCGACAAGTCATGGTACATCCTGCCAATGTTATCTATCCAGATGACTAGTGGTTCCACTTTCCTTCTTCTAAATAAGTACCCTTCAAGGGCACCTGCCTTTGCCGCAAAAAGAAAAAGCTCCTGATACTGCGCTTTCTTCATGGCTGCCCTCCTGTTGAATATTTTAGTATCGGCTTAGAATGAAATCGAGTTTGTCCATAAATCTAAGCAGGTTATCGAAGATAAAGTCAGGCGATTCTGCCGATAGCGCCCGTATATGACTTACCCCCGTGGTTACAGCTACAGTTTTTACTCCAGCCGCCTTTCCGGCTATTATATCCACCTGGGAATCACCGACAAAGATGCATTCCTCTGATAAGAGCTCCAACCTTTTCAAACACTCTATTATCGTATCGGGTGCGGGCTTTCTCCTGTTTTCTGCTCCAGTCACCATAGCATCAATACAGTGAGCCATTCGGAGCTTCCTTAACTCACGCCACTGCTTCTCAGGTGGGATAGCACGGCTGGTAACTATGCCTATTTTTAATCCTTTTGATTTTAGCAGGCTAAGCAACTCCTGTGCCCCGCTTGTCAATCCTACCTCACCCCCACTCCGAGCAAGATATTCCTTTTTTATTTCAGCCATTATCTTTTCTACGGTAGTTGATGCCGGTTCAGCCCGCAACACAGGATAAACTTTGCTCAGTATTTCAGGCAGGCTGGCTCCCTGATCCATCAAATCCAGCAAGCACTCTCTGGCTACTGGCTTTAGTTTGAAGGTTGCCACCCCAGCATTAAAAGCCTGCCAAAAGACATCAATAGAGTCCAGCAGAGTGCCATCAAGGTCAAAAATTACTGCCTTAATCATTTTCCAATTTGCTTATTTGTCCCACTGCTTAATAATAGCCCAAGAATTGTCATTTAATTAGCTTAAACTCGTTGACATCCACCAGCCCCAGGTCGGTTAGCCTGAGTTCGGGAATTACTGGCAAAGCCAGGAAGGAAAGGGTGGCGAAGGGGGATGGTAGTGTTGCTCCTAAATCCTTGGCTAGCTGCTCCAGCTTTTCCAGTTTACTCACTACTACCTCTAAGGGTTCATCGGATAATAGTCCCGCAATGGGTAAAGCCAGGCTGGCTAATACTTTGCCATCAGCAGCCACTACTATACCACCCTGAAGCCTCTCAATTTCTTTCACGGCAGTAAATATGTCTTCATCATTAGTGCCGACAGCGACAATATTATGGGAGTCATGAGCGATAGAGGAGGCTAAAGCCCCCCTCTTCAAGCCAAATCCCTTGACCAACCCTAAGCCGATATTTCCGGTAGTCTTATGTCTTTCCACCACTACCGCTTTTAGAATATCCTTGACAGTGTCAGGCATAATAATCCCATCGGTCACCTGAACCTTCTCCAACTTCTTCCTAGTAATTATCTGACCAGGGACAATCTCAATAACCAGCTCAGTTTCTCCTGAAGCTGGGAGTCTCAATGCTTCTATATTGAAAGGCTTGATTTTCACCGTATTGGCTAGTCCTTTGCCATCGGATTGATATAAGGGGAATAACGGCTTCCCCTGTTTGGCTACCAAGTGACCTTGATAAAAGACCATATCTATTTGCAGGCTGGATAAATCGCTGAGCACAATTAAGTTGGCAAGGTAACCGGGAGCTGCTGCCCCCAGCCTGTCCAGCCTGAAATACTCTGCGGGATTAATGGTTGCCATCTGAATTGCCCGCACCGGGTCAAGCCCCTTCCGTATTGCCTTGCGCACTACAGCATCAATATCACCATCCCTAAGCAGGTCAACACAACTGCGGTCATCAACTACAAACATACACCTTTTATAGGTTTTATCGGTAACCAGAGGTAATAAGGCATCCAGATTTTTTTCTGAAGAGCCTTCCCTAATCATGACATACATACCCTGTTGTAATTTCTCTCTAGCCTCATCTAGCGAAACAGACTCATGGTCAGAAAGTATGCCGGCAGCAATGTAAGCAGTAAGGTTTTTGCCGGTAACACCGGGGGCATGCCCGTCAACAACCCTTCCTCTAGCCAGCTTAATTTTACTCAGCAAGTCCTTATCACCACCGAGTATACCGGGGAAATTCATTACCTCCCCCAGCCCGATAACCCCCCTCCACCTGAGAATCTGACGAATATCCCGAGGTTCTAGGTTAGCACCTGAGGTCTCTAAGTGAGTAGCCGGCACACAGGAAGGAGCCATTAAAAAAAGCTCTAAGGGTAAACGGCGGGCGTAGTTCAGTACATATTTCATACCTTCCAGACCACAGACATTAGCTATCTCGTGGAGGTCGGTAACTACTGCCAAAGTGCCCCGTGGCACCACTGCCTGGGCATACTGACCAACATTAAGCATAGAGCTTTCTAAGTGAGTATGCCCGTTGATAAGACCAGGGGCAAGATATTTGCCACTTAAATCCAGCACCTGCTTTGCTTTATGATAATCCCCTACCCCAGCAACCCTATCCTCATAAATAGCTACATTGCCCGGCTCAATCTCACCGGTAAAGACATTCACTACCTTGGCGTTAGCCAGGATAAGGTCAGCGGGTATTTCTCCCTTAGCTACTGAGATTAAGTGAGCTAGCTTCGCTGTCATCCGCCTTCATCCTCTATAAAACATATATCAGGCAGGTAGCGGAACTTCTCATTCCAATCTAGACCATAGCCGACAATGAACTTATTGGAGACAGTGAAACCCAGGTAATCAATAGTAACTGGAACCTGCCGCCGGGAAGGCTTGTCGGTTAAAGCACAAAGCTTTAAGGAAGCGGGCTTTTTCTTCCGTAGATAGTCCAAGAGGAAAGCAGTAGTAAGACCAGTATCCACTATATCCTCAATGACCAAAACATCCCTACCTTTAACCGAAGAAGAAAGACCCTGAACTACTTTAATCTTCCCCGAGCTCTCCTTACCTCCACCATAGCTGGATAACCTGACAAACTCCACTTCAAGCGGGAAGTTAAGCAGCCGAATCAGGTCAGCCATAAACACGAAGGAGCCCTTAAGAATCCCTATGAGGAGAGGGTGCTTGCCTTGATAGTCCTTCCTGATTTCAGCCGCCAGCTTTCTAATGGTGGCTTCTATCTCTTTACTGGTGAAAAGAATATGGAGTTTAGTCTGAGAACTCATAGCTACCAGAGATTATAGTCCTAACCCCTACTCCTGTCCAACAGGGGCTACTGCCGTTTGATGATACTGCCCTTAGGCATAATGACTATATGAGGAACGCCAGTTACCGGGTGCTGCCCAACACTAACCGATGCGGAAAATACCTCTCTTATTCTGTCCCCGGTTAAAACCTGAGCCGGAGTTCCGTCTGCTGAGACTCTGCCCTCTTTAAGCAGGATTAAGCGGTCAAAATAAAGCGATGCCAGGTTAAGGTCATGCATAGCGGCAATAACAGTAAGCCCCTGCTCGGCATTGAGCCTTCTTACCAGCTCCAATATTTCTACCTGATGGGCAATATCCAGATGCACTAGTGGCTCATCAAGGAGCAGCAGCTTAGGCTGCTGAGCCAATGCCATAGCCAGAATGACCTTCTGCCGCTCTCCCCCGCTTAGCTCATCAAAACGGCGCTGCGCCAGTTCACTGATACCTACCAGCTCTAAGGCATTAGAGACAAATCGCTTATCAACTTCGGTCTCGCCAGCAAAGGATTTAAGGAAAGGAATTCGCCCCAACATTACCACCTCATTAGCGGTAAAAGCAAAGGGTATATGAAATTGCTGTGGTACCACCGCCACACTGCAAGCTATAGACTTTCGGTTTAACTGAACTAAACTAGAGCCACCCAGCTTAATTTCCCCCTGATTAGGCTTCAAGACGCCACTGGCTAGCTTAATCAGGGTGGTTTTGCCGGAGCCATTGGGACCAAGTAAGCCCACCATCTCACCAGCCTTGATAGAAAGGTTAATGTTATGTAAAACTAGCCCATCGAGATATGAAAAATAAAGCTGCCGAATCTCTAAGCTAATCATTAAAAAGCATATTCTCTTCTAGTACGCCTTAATAGGTAAATAAAAAACGGGGCGCCAATAAGGGCCGTAATAATTCCTACCGGGATTTCTACCGGAGCCAGCAGAGTGCGGGCTAAAAGGTCAGCGATGACTACAAAGGCCGCACCAGCTAATGCTGAAGCGGGCAAAAGGAGCCGATGGTCTGGTCCCAGACTCAGACGCACTGCATGAGGCATCACCAATCCGACAAAACCAACCAATCCACTAATAGAAACTGCGGCGGCTGTCAGCAAAGAACCTAGAGCCAGGATGAGTATTTTATCCCTCTCAACCTCAACACCTAAATAGGCAGCCCCCTCTTCCCCTAGAGAAAAAGCGTTCAAGTGGAAAGCGAAAAACCGAGCGCCGATGATACCCCCGATGACCAGCGGAGCGATAACCGCTATTTGCCCCCAGCTAGTTACTGAGATACGGCCCATAAGAAACGAATAAACGGAATAAAGATTTAGGTTTAGCCGGTCGCTCATTGACATCAGAAAGGCAATAATTGCGGCTAATAGAGCGCTTACCACAAATCCAGCTAAGAGCATACTTATAATGGGTGTCTTGCCACCTACCCGCGCCAGATTATAGACTAGAATTACTGTAGCCAGAGCACCACCAAAAGCGGCTAATGGCACCAAGCCAAAGCCAAAGAGAGCTAGATTTATGGGTAGTATCATGGCTATAGTCGCCCCTAAGGCAGCCCCGGCTGAGGTGCCAATGATATAAGGGTCAGCCATTGGATTACGCAGTAAACCCTGAAAGAGTACTCCGGCGGTAGCCAGAGCCGCCCCCACCAGGGCTCCTCCTACTACTCGAGGCAACCTAATCTGGAAAATAATCGTTTCATCTATAGTTCTCCAGGTGGACGGGAAATCAAAAATGGCTACCTTATTGAGAGCCATTTTCAGTATATCAAGTAAGGGTATGGTTACTGCCCCAAAGGCGCTAGCCAGGAATACTGAGGCAATTAAGCTCCCACCCAAAAGGAACGAAACCAAAATTAACCGATTACTGCGTTTTAGCTTAAGAAGCATCTTTTGCTAACTCCCCTTTGAAGGAGAGACTAGGGAGCGATGTTATTAGTCACTCTCTAATCCACATATTTGATAAACCAGCTTCAGGTTAAGATTGTGGCGAACAATATCAGCCAGTCTATCATACTGCTGCTGCCTACTAGGTATGGGCTGTATTGGCACCAAGGAAAGCCCCTTCCGTTGCCTCAGCTTAGACAGAAAGGTATGGCGAAAATTGGTATTGTCAAATAACCCATGCAGGTAACTACCAAAGATAAGGCCACCATGAGCAACAGCACCATCAGCATGGCCAGCTTGCCCTTCTACTTTGTGGGTAATTAAGAACAGCGGTTTAGTATTGTTGCCTATGGTCTGCCCCATGTGAATTTCATAACCGGTAACCTTTTCTCCTTGCAGACCTTCTAGTAAACCTTCATTGCTTAGTACCTGTGCCGTAACCTGGCAAGTCCGCTTTTGTGCTTGAAAAATAGTAATTGTGTCAAGTAAGCCAAGCCCAACTACACCATCCTCCTCAGACTCTACATGAGAAGGGTCTTTTATCTCCTTACCCAGCATCTGGAAACCACCACAGATGCCAACCAACGGTGTGCCACTCTTTACCCGCTGGATTATGCCTTCAGCCAACCCATTACGCCATAGATAAGCTAGGTCAGCAATAGTGCTCTTACTGCCCGGTAATATAATAACATCAGGATAGCCAAGTTCTGCTATGGTGCTTACATACCGTACCTTTACGCCAGCCTCCTGTTGCAGGAGTTCAAAATCGGTCGAATTTGACAAGCAGGGTAAGCGGATAATAGCTATATCAATTATCTCCTCCTGATTCTCAGACCCCGTTCCATCCCGCTCATATATCGAGTCTTCTTCAGGGACTAAGATATTATGGTAATAAGGTATGACACCGATAACCGGCTTTGAGGTATACTTCTCCAAATAGTCCAGACCTGACTGAAGCAAAGTAATATCACCCCTGAACTTGTTAATAATAAAACCCTTAATACTATTTCTTTCCGCCTCGTCCAAGAGGGCTAATGTACCAACTAGAGAGGCAAAGACGCCCCCCTTATCAATATCCCCCACCAGTAACACCGGCGCGGTAGCTAGTCTAGCTATGCGCATATTAACAATTTCATTTTCCTTAAGGTTTACCTCGGCAGGACTACCCGCCCCCTCAATAACCACGATATCATAAGACGAACGCAGACGGGCTAGTGATTCTTCTACTACTGAAATAAGCTCACCAGCATGACGACCATATTCTCCAGCGGTCAGAGTCATGGCTGGCTTACCCAATACCACGACTTGAGACTTAGAATTCGCCTCCGGTTTTATTAATATCGGGTTCATATCAACAGTTGGCTCTATACCGGCAGCCTCTGCTTGCACTGCTTGTGCCCGACCTATTTCCTGCCCGCTCCTAGTTACAAAAGAATTCAGTGCCATATTCTGAGATTTAAATGGTGCCACACACCACCCATCCTGTGCGAGAATACGGCATAGAGCAGTAACCAATATACTCTTACCTACTGAAGAAGCAGTGCCTTGAATCATCAATGTTTTAGCTGCCACTACCAACCCTTTCAAAAGAACTAATGAATAAAAAAAACCCTTGCTCTGCAGAACAAGGGGACTTCTATAATCTACCCCCACCCCCTCTCCGCGGAGGCAATGAAGAGTAGAGGCTGGCGTTCTGACTTCTGACGGACTATAGCCCTCAGTTACAGTAGGCGGAACTGTGCCGGATTTCCACCGGTCTTGCCTTCCATTTAAACCTTCGCTCGCGCTCAGGTGCCCCTACAATTCTATTTAATTTTATACAGCATACCAAAAAGGTGAACAAGAGTCAACCTGACTTTCAGATTATTGCGTTGACAGAACCTATCTAAGTATCCTATACTATGAGTCTACCAGCGACTGATTGGAGCGGTTCTTGTTGTCTTATCATATAGTAGAGAAGTTAGCAGCAAAATGAAGCAAGCAACTAGGATTTTTGGAGTTCCATTTGATCCTCCAAACTCACCCGAAAGGCTGAATTTAAAACTTGCTTACCTTTCTCACCTTGCCCGTACCCCTTACCGAGAAAGATTCCGTGACCCATATGATGCTTTTGAAGCTGATTTAAGCGACAAATATCAGTTCTACGCTGAGGGCACATGGCTAGGGAAAATGCCGGTCGCTTCCTGGCTAACACCGAGACCTCTATCAAGCGATCTGCCTATGTTGACTCCACATCGGTTTATGTCCTTTCTAGAGGAAAACGGATGCTGGGATTATGCTTTAAAGGTAGCTAAGTTTGTTGAGGAGCAAGTATTTCCCTACCGACCGATTATGATTGGCGTAGACCACAGTCTCACTGGTGGATTATTGCTAGCATTAACCAAAAGATGTCGCAACCTGAATGTCATCATTTTGGATGCTCATTTTGATGTGATGGGGTTCAATGGAGAGAAGCTTCCCTTTTACCAGTGTGGCAATTTTCTCTCTTATCTATTGGAGAAAGAAGTTATTCAGCCACAGAATTTATGGGTATTAGGGGTGGGAGAGGAAATACTGCCAGAGAATAATCAGTATAAAAGCAGTTTGTCCTCTAGAAACACAACGGAGTTTGAAAAGTGGATTGATAGAGGTGTTCATGTCTTATCTAGAAAAGATGTTGTTTCGGAGGCGATAAGCATAGAACTAAATGGGCCAACCTATGTTTCCGTTGATATGGATATCGGTAGTTTGTCCTCCATCTTTTCAGCTAGATTTATGAATTGCTACGGACTACCAGTGAAAGAATTTCTACATCTTCTGTCGGTGGTTGCTACATCTATCAGAAAAGCTGATGTTCCTCTTTTGGGGTTAGACATCATGGAGATTGATATTCATTTTCTAGAAGCTGCTGAAGCGGCGTCTGTTCATGATTATACCAGACACATTGTCAAGGAGATTCTTAATTTATTCTTAGTGGAAGTAGCAGGGCTGATGCAAGGTTACAATTGAGAGGATATCGAAAGGAGCGTGTAAGACATGGCACTTCTAGAA
>SDBV01004555.1_pt1 | contig 19882 bp, 15 predicted proteins | sample 2277081 | NCBI WGS metagenome assembly SDBV01 (sample SAMN10402039, study PRJNA504765) | marine sediment metagenome | isolation source: marine sediment core GS10_PC15, 223 cmbsf | place: Arctic Ocean: Southern Knipovich Ridge | collected 2010
TAATTTTGAATTTGTTTAGAATTTAGATATTAGGATTTAGAATTTCACAAAAACAGGTTAATTTCTTAGTAAACAATAAGTTATAGTCGGTGATGCAATCTCAAATCGCGCTGTAGTACTAAAGGCCGCCAAAAAATAGCTTCAACGCAAAATCGATGCACGTAAACACGCCAAAGAATAGACAAAAGTCAAGCTTAGGTTAAACACTGTTTTGCTATCATTTCCAAAGGCCACGCTTTTTTATTGAGATAGCTGAATTTTAGTTATATATTACTGATATGGCTGATAGTGCAAAACAACAACCGGTTCGCGTTTGCTTTATCTCCCCGAAAGCATATCCCTTATTTAATACCGAGGTTAAGGAACTATTCGGCGGTGCAGAAGTAGACCTGTATCTAACCGCCACAGAATTTGCCAAAGACAAAAATTTCGAAGTCAGTTTTATCACCGCTGATTACGGCCAGAAGTCAATCGGTACAATCCAGGGCGTGAAGGTCATCAAGAGCCTGGATTTCAGCCAAAATGCCTTGACCGGTGCCTTGCGGATATGGCGTGCAATGAAACAGGCCGACGCCGATATATATATTCTAAAGACTGCCTCGCCGGGTACGCCATTGGTGGCCCTGTTTTGTTTGCTTCACCACAGGGTCTTCGCATATCGGACAGCAAGCGTGCGTGAGTGCGACGGGACATACACAAAAGACCATTTTTTCCTCGGCAAGGCATTTATCTGGTCGCTTCGCAAAGCCAAAGTTATTTTCACGCAAAACGCGCATGACAAAGACAAACTCGCTCAAACCGTCGGCCTCTCGGCAGTGGTCATCCCTAACGGCCACCGACTTGTTGAATTAAACCTTACAAATCGCGATACAGTGCTTTGGGTTGGCCGAAGTGCCGAAATCAAAAGGCCGGAACTTTTCATCGACCTTGCCGAAAAAACGCCCAGCCAGAAGTTCACTATGATTTGCCAGCGCGCCACTGGCGACGACAATTATCAGCAGTTGCTCGACCGCGCCAATGCCGTAAAGAACCTCGAATTTATCGAGCGTGTACCCTTCAATGAGATTGACAGTTGCTTTGCTCGTGCCAAAGTCTTTGTGAATACCAGCGATTCGGAAGGTTTTCCAAACACATTTATTCAGGCCTGTACCTCTGCTGTGCCGATATTGTCGTTAAATGTAAATCCTGACGGCTTTCTTGATAAATACGAATGTGGAATTTGCTGTGATGGTAACTGGGACGTATTCCTTGAATCACTTACACTTATGCTCGACGAGGACCGTCGCCGGAATATGGGCGCCAATGCCGGAAAATATGCCGCCGAACATCACGACATCACAAAGATTGTCGAACAATATAAAGAAATTTTCATAAAATTGGCCGACAGCATTTAACTAACCAGGTGCCTGGTTCAGGTAATATAAGAAATTTAACTTAGAACATAAAATGCCTGTAAGAGTATTGCACATTATTGGCAGTTTGGGATTAGGCGGAGCCCAGACTTCGGTCAAATATCTTGTAGAAAACGCCGACACTGAAAATATCGAGTCCTTTGTTTATCCGCTGCGACCAAAAAATATCGCCATACCCATCGAAGGCCGGGTCTTGAAACTACACTATCCAAATTATGACCCCCGTAAATTCTTTGCAATTTTAAGACTGTGCAAAGAACACAATATAGACATCATCCACGCCCACCTTCACAAGCCCATCATCGCGGCCCTTTTGGCAACCTGGTTCTGCAAAGCCCGCGTCATCATTCACGAACGAGGCCCAATCTTTCGCAAAGGCTTTCAGTATTCTATATACAGATTCATGCTCAGATTCCTTCACCACCGTGCCACAGTTATCATCGCCAATTCCCAGGCCACCGCAGCCCAGCTGACTAAGAAAGCAAATATCGAGCCGGCGCGTATCAGGGTCATCCATAATGCCGTTGACTTCGACAGGTTCGCCCCAAACACAGCTTTCAGGCAACAGGCAAGAGAGCTGCTCAAGGCCGGGCAGGATGACATAGTCATCGGTTTTGCCGGACGCCTTTGTCATGTAAAAGGCCCCGACCTGCTTATCAAGGCGATGGCGCTGCTGCTTGAGAAATCACCAAAATATCTTCTGGCACTGGCAGGCCACGGCCCTGAACGCCAAAATTTACAAACCCTTGCAGATAGCCTGGGCATCTGCGAACGAATCAGGTTTCTCGGCTTTTGTGACAACGTCAATGAAATAATGAATGCCTTTGACATTGCTGTGGTGCCATCGAGACAGGAAGCTTTTGGAATATCCTTGATTGAGTTTATGCGAACCAGGATACCTTTGGTCTGTTCCGGCGTCGAAGGGATGGCCGAACTTGTCGAAAACGAAGTAACCGCTCTGGTGACAGCAGAGAACACGCCTGCCGAAATTTCACGCTGTATCGAACGCCTGGCTGGTGACACAGTCCTTAGAAAATCTTTGGCCGATAACGCTTACGACTATTGCAGCCGGTTTTCCGTATCAAATAATGTAAAAGCCATACAACAAGTCTATCTTGAAATTGCCTATTCTGATAAAATGTGAGAGGAGCTTATGAATATCGTCAAAAAATTTCAGGATCTTATTCTTAAAATAAGTGGTATATGTCCCGCTGTTAAGAAATATCTGTGCCTGCGATGGAACATCAACACGCTGGCATATTGGGACAGTCAATACGGCTCGAACCAGGCCGAGGAGCATTGGGGCTCTCAGTTCAGACTGGAGTTTTACGACCTTGCTGCCACTGCCCTGCCCAGAACCCCCGCGACCATATTGGACGTAGGAAGCGGCCTTGGCCATGGAGGCAAGCACTTAATGACTATATGTGACCAGTGGCAGGTGGAAGGCCTTGACTTCAGCTCAAAGGCCTGCCGCAATGCCGTCATCAAGTCGCACTGTGTCGACCTGTGTTCTGACCGACTGCCCGGCGAATATGATTACATCCTGACCATTCAGACATTAGAGCATTTGCCTGACCCCATGCCGATACTGGATAAGCTCTACGAAGCTGCCCGAAAGGCTGTAATAATAACCGTACCCTATAAAGGCCAAATAAGCCCAACGCACCCAACCTCATTTGATGAGGATAGTTTTTCAAAGTTTCCCAATGCCGAAATCAAAACAAGCAAACGAAAAGCCCCGAACAATGTAATCAAAACCGACATGCTTGTAGTCCTGAAAAAATCATTGTCAGGCTAAATATTAAAAATTGAGGAAAATATGGAGTTGAGCATAGTAATTTACGGATGGCATTTCCATAATGAGCATCTATACCGCGAATTGATAAATGAAACGCAACGCCGCAACGAGTTGACCTCTAATTGCTTTATCGCATCACATAAAAAGAACGAAGAAAAATAAACGCAAATGAATAAAATTACAACAAAAACAATAAAGACATATTTCGATAAAAGAGCCCAACAAGGCCGACGGTTATTGCCGGACAAAAACACCGCTGGAGGATTAGGTTCATATATAAAATATCAAAAAGCTGCCTCTTTAATGGCAGAGGAAAATATAAAAAATGTATTGGATATTGGCTGCAATCGTGGCTCTATTGAAGTAATGTTTTATACTGATTACCCTCAAAAAGCTGAAAAAACACTTATTGAAGGAATTGATATCTCAGAAAATGCTGTTGAACAAGCTAATAGCCTCAATTTACTAAATTGTAATTTCAAGTCCTATGACGGCACAAAATTGCCTTTTCCCTCGGAAAGCTTTGACTTAGTCATTCTGGTAGAAGTTATAGAACATGTCCCTGACAAAATGGCTCTGCTCCTGGAAATCAATCGAGTATTACGTCCGTCAGGAAAACTTTTCTTAACCACTCCTAATCCACAATGCCTGGCACTGAAAGCTAATCTTATAATATGGAGCATAGTTAAAACATTGCTACGAAAACCAAAATATGCAAAAGATGAGTACATTTCCAGCAAAAACCTTATTGCAATATTAACAGACTCAGGTTTTGAATCAGAATCAGACCGGCTGTGTTTTTGGCCGCATTTATATATACACTTTACAAATTGGAGTCTTATACCGCCTTTGCCGCCTAAATTACTCTGCCTTTATCAAAAAGCTTGTGTTAAATTATTAGACCAAAAGCAATTACCTGAGTGGCTGGATAAAAGATGCAAATGGTCGCTTCTTGGTATTCTAAAAAAAATAAGTCCCAAATATGAATCGTGATAACAAAGGTAATTCTTTGACACAAAATAATTCTGTCATGAAACGAACTCCGGCAAGTATGCTCCAGTCGTTCGTTACTGTTTCAGGCATATCCGGCGTATCTATGTTCATCAGCTTCTTTATGAACGTTGCTATTGCCGCCGTCATCGGTGCAACATCAAGCAAAGATGCCTACGACGTTGCCTCATATCTTCCGAGGATGATGCTGTTTTTGTTTGGCCTGGATTTGTTCAGAGGGATAGCGGTCAGCCTGTTCTCTCGTTTGGACGTCACCAAAGCAGAAGACCCCGGTATGGTATTCAGCACTCTCGTAAATTGTGTGCTAATCGCCAGCGTTATTGCTATCGTAATTGCGGAAATCTTCGCAGAACCACTCATAGCCATGATTGGGCCCGGCCTTGACCCCCAGGCCGCCCAAATGGCTGTAAAGATGGCTCGTTTCCTGATACCAATACTTGCTCTTGTTGCCGTCACAAGTCTGATAGGAAGTATCTTGCTTGCCTACCATTATTATGGTCTGACAGAGGCCATGGCTGCTCTTCCGAAACTGGCTATGCTGATAGGCGTGCTGTTTTGGGGAAAAACACTCGGTGTATGGGTACTGGTTATAGCTATTATTGTAGGTCTTATTGCTAAACTGCCCGTCATGATGTATTTCCTCCATCGTTGTGGGCTGAGATACTCCTTCGTCTTAGAGTTCAAATCGCCGGTTATCAAGTCAGCGATTGTTGATGCAATTCCAATCGGGATTGGCTCAGCTGCAATCCTGCTATCGGGAGCATTCATGCAGGCTACCGTCTCATACGGCGACGCCGGAACCGTTGCCTGTTTTAATTATTCGATTATGCTCTGTGGGGCATTGACCGCTTTGGTTTGTCGCCCCGCATATTCGGTTCTTGCGCCGCGCATCAGTCGTTCATTGGAAGCAAGAGATTATGAGAAAAGCAGCCGCCTGCTGGCAAAGTCCCTGGGTCTGGTTGTTTTGGTTTGCCTGGTAAGTTCTGCCGTCGTCTGGACTCAAGGCTCTGTTATTGTTGACCTAATCCTGGGAAGGGGGCAATTTGCCGCCGATGCTATTGAACAGACCAGTCAATTTCTGAAGATTATCTTTATATCGGTATTAGCTGTTGGCGCAAGGATGCTGGCTTTAGCAATATTGTTTGCCCAACGCAAAGCCAAGACTATTATGGTCTATTGCCTGCTCACAAGCGCTTTGCGGACTGTGCTGGCGGTCGCCGGCAGGAACTTATGGGGTGTTTACGCGTCCCCTATTGCATATCTGGCTGGAACCGGATTTAACGGTCTGCTTTGTATTATCTCTGCGATTTACATTGTCAGATTACATCAGAAAATGACAAATCCCCTTAAAATTTGCCGCTGGACAGCCGCTTGTCTAATCGCTGTCGCACTTCCGATGCTTCCTTATCTATGTCACCCGGTTGACTATAAGGATCCCTTGCTTACGAAAATTGTCCAGCTTATAATTGTATTCATGACCGCCGCCCTTTCCTTTGTTTTGGCGGCCTGGGCCAGCAGGTTATATACTGTGCGGCAAACGTTAAAAAGCTTAAGGAAAATGGTCGAAAAAATTGGTGCCTTGACCGGCCGAGCCAAGCCGTAAAAATCAGGAGCCTTTATATGCCGGAATCGCAGCAAGAATCTTTTTACGAACAGGTCTCTCCACTTGCCCCTGACAGTACCCTCGGTATTCTAACCAGCAAGCTACATTATCTTCATAACGGGCGATACTATACTACAGGTGGTTTCACCGATTACGTAGAAGGCCTGGCAGAGCATTTTAAGAAAACGATTCTTGTTGTCCCGGTTGCCAGGACAAACAATCCTGCCAACTTGAGAAAAATTTCATGCGAAAAATATCGAATTCACCCCTTATCTGCCTGGGTCGAACGCGAATTTAATGCAGGTCTGGCCTGGCCCTATATACGTCGACAGGTGCGTATCGCCTTCGCCGATTGTGACATTGTGAACGTGCGTATGTATTCGATGCACTCACTGGTCGCATTATCTGCAATTGAGAAGACCAACAAGCCCGTATTCTTTTCCTTGACAGGCCAGCAGCGACAAAGGCCTCCACAGGAACCCTGGTTCAAGACCATACCGAAGTCCATAATCGTTCGCTGGATGGAGTCGGCCTTAAGAAGGCATTTAACTTTTGTGCACGGCCCGTATCTGGTAGAGGTCCATAATCTAAACCCGGAATTGTGCCTGCCAACATACAGCTCTACATATCACAATACCGACATCATGAACGAGCCCATTAATGCCCCTGAGTCGGCCGGACACATTCGAATGTTTTTTGTCGGACGCCTGAATATGGAAAAGGGCGTTGACATATTGTTAAAAGCCATGGCTGCCGAAGCGGATATTTCGAAAAGATTCCAACTGCATGTCGTAGGTGATGGCTCTGCCCGGCCGTTCCTTGAGAATTTGGCGAAAAGTTTGGAGCTTCAAAATATCGTTACTTTTCATGGCTATGTCCCTCACGGCCCGGAATGGGAAAAACTAATGAAAAGTGCCCACGTCCTTGCCTTTGTGCCGTTGCATGAAGGCGCTCCCAAGGTTGTTACCGAAGCCCTGCGATTCGGATTACCGATTCTCGCCTCGAAAGTCGGGGCTATACCAACTATCTTGCGTGAAAATACCAATGGCTGGCTGGTCGAACCGGGCGATATAAACCAGGTCGTTGACGCCCTGAAGTGCATTCTGAAAATGGACAAAAATATGTGGCAGACCATATCTAAAGCCAACCTGAAACTGGCCGGTTCCTACACAATTGAAGAAGTCTCACGTGACATGGTGCAATCACTTATCGAACATAATTTGTTGCCCGGCCGATGACTCCGAAAATTTCCTTGTTGCCCCCGAACGTAATTAAAGCACGCCGAACCTGCCGCACAACTCTTCGACCCCGGCCCTCATATTTGCCTTAAAAGATTCATCTATCCTGTACTCAGTCTCGCTGAGTATTTCTACCTTTTTCAGCACCGCCTCTATCATCCCGGCTATCAAATCCATCTGCTCTGCCCCCATCCCGTTTCGTGTAACTATCGGCGTTCCTAACCGCATACCACTTGCAACCGCCGGCCCTGTCGTATCATAAGGCAGACGGTTCATATTCACACTTATACCGCAATCCTCAAGACACTTTTGAGTTATAACACCGGTCAGGCCCTTTCGAAAATTCGACACGTTTATCAAAACCATATGATTGTCTGTCCCGCCGGTCAAAACATCGAAGCCTCGCTCAAGCAACCCGCTCGCAAGGGCCTTGGCGTTTTCTATAATCTTAAATTGCCTCGCTTTGTATTCACCGCCCGCCGCCTCCTTAAAGAATACCGCCTTAGCCGCTATATTATTCAAACAGGGCGTCCCCTGCACCCCCGTAAACGTAGTCTTTTGGACAAGCTCGCACAACTCTATCTCTTTTTTACCAGCCGTCACTTTTTGCCGGTAATCTTTACCCATCAATATCAGCCCCCCTCTGGGCCCGCCAGGCTTATAGGTACTCGTCGTTGTAAAATGAGCATAGTCTATCGGCGACCGATGGGCGCCCGCAATTATCAGTCCTGCTATGTGTGAGATATCGGCCATAAGATATGCACCCGCTTCGTCGGCAATCTCGCTGAACCTGGCGAAATCTATCGTTCTTGCGTACGCGCTGCCCCCGCATATGATAAGTTTTGGGCAGAACTCCAGTGCATGCTCTCTGACTGAATCGTAGTCAATAAGGAAAGTTTTCTTATTGACGTGATAGTGTTCAACCTCGAAAAACTTGCCCGCAAGCGAAACCCCCGCACCATGCGAAACATGACCGCCCTGGTCCATCGCAAGACTCAATATCTTATCACCCGCCCCAAGTATCGCCGTAAACACTATCTGGTTTGCTTGAGTCCCCGAATGTGGCTGAACGTTGGCGTATTGTGCTCCAAATGCCTTTTTGCATCTCTCGATAGCACAGGTCTCTATCTCGTCAACAACCTCGCATCCGCTGTGAAATCTCGCGCCGGCAAAGCCCTCGGTGGTCTTGTCCTGAACAACCGAACCAAGAGCAGCCAAAACCGCCTTCGAGCAGCGGTTCTCTGCGGCTATCAACTGAAGCGTACTGCAGACCCTCTGGTACTCTCTTGATATTAACTGACAAACCTCGCTGTCGTTTTCGGCCAGAACATCGAAGACATCTTTGTGATATTCACTGCAGCTCTGCTCGGCATTGGCCCTGTCCACAGACATATCAATCCCTTTAACGGCCCTAATTGCTAAAGAAACTCCGTACTATATCGTTAAACGTCACGTAAAGCGCAAAAGCACCTACAAGTACCAGACCAACATAGGTTGCTGCCCCCTGAATACGTTCACTGACCGCCGAGCCCTTGATTTTCTCAATCGCCAGAAACACAAGATGGCCTCCGTCAAAAGGCAGTAACGGCAGCAGATTAAACACCGCGATGAAAGCGCTTATTAACCCGAGGAAATACACATAATAAATTATTGGCCGTTCTGAAACAATTCTGTAGCTAAGTGTCAGGAGACCCACCGGCCCCATAAAATTCTTCGGACTCACAAGCCCTGAAACTGCACGCTGCAGTGTTATATAGGCCCGCATAATAAAACTCACTGTCTTTCTATAACCCATCACGGCTGCATCAACAGGCCCGTCGGCCTTGTAAAGTCTTTCCAATATCTTAAACGGAACAATCTCAGCAAACGTGGATTTAACCGTAATAGATTCTTCTGTGTCACTTACCTCCAAAGAAACGTCACCGGCTATCCGGTCATTGACTCGATAATCGATAGTAATACGCTGACCGGCATTTTCTCTGATTTGTCTTATGCAGTCATAAAAATCCGACACCTTTACTCCATCAACTGCCGTTATCAAAGCCCCGCGAGGTATTGCAAGCGCTTGGGGCCCATCTATCGCCGAAATTGTCTTGGCAACTACTGCGTGCTCAGCATCGAGGGCTACCCCAATACCAATCACTACCCGGCCATCGGAGTCCTGACGTTTGGGAATAACGGTTACCGCAACTTCATTTTCAACACCTTCAGCGTTCTTACGCAAAACTGTGATAGCCAGTTCCTTGTCCTGGTATTCTTTGGTCACATCGCGAAGCTCTTTATAGGTGGGATTTTCAATGTTCCCGGCTGCAAGAATAATGTCTCCGCTATATAGAGCATTCTCGACTTTGCTATTCCCGCCTGCAACAACAATGTCTCGGTCTTCTGGAACTCTCTTAGTCCTGCTGTCGGACGATACCAGTTCTTCAAAGACAAAGGTTACTTTTAGACGGGGAACCATCGAATATATATGCCCAAGGTCTGACTCTAACTTGGGTTCTCTGTTCGCAAAGTTCAGGTCAAGCCGAACCTGCGATTTAACCAGTTCTGCCTTGCCCGACTCATCAACCCGCTGCGCCAAAAGTGTTACCGAGCGGGCAAAAGTTTCATTCACTTTTTCAGTCAACTGCCAATGGTTCTCTACGTCCCAGCCGTTGACAGAAATAATACGATCACCGCCGCGCAAGCCTGTCTTTTCAAAAAGGGCATTTACATCGTTGACTTTGGCGAGTGTTAAATCCTGTGCTGGTATAACACCAAAAAGCCGAAGTGTCCCGGTCGGTGTTTGTGTTTCTTTTGCTACAATTGAAAACTCCTTTACTGAATCGTCAGCCCGTTTGACCTTTAACCCAACAGCCTCCTCTTTGCCCGACAAAGCCGCCGCCATCGCAATGTCAATGAATTCCAGGTCGCCGCTTTTGCCGTCTATCTCAATCACTTCGTCACCGGCTCTTAAACCCGCAATCGCTGCCGGCGAATTCGGCTCCACCGCTCCGATTACCGCAGGAACCCGGTTTATACCAATCAAAAAAACCGTTACAAAAACAAGAAGAGCACTTATGACATTAAAAAGAACACCTGCTGCGATGACTGCCATACGGACTTCCGGAGACTTATTGACATACGAACGCGGGTCGTTGGTAGCTTCTACCGTCTTTGTGTCCTCCTGACCCAGCATCTTAACGAAGCCGCCGAACGGAATAAGTCCTATACGGTATTCGGTTTCGTCTGCCTTTTTGCTCTTGCCGATTGTAAAACACAATCGACCTTCCTCTGCCTCGTCGTTTTCCTTGGGAAAGAACTTCGGCAGTATCCGCACTCGCCAGCCCTTCTCTGTCCGCAGGATACCTGCCAAAACCGGCGAAAATCCGATCGAAAACGCCTCCACCTTTATATCCGAAACCTTGGCAACGATAAAATGACCGAATTCGTGAACAAGGACCACAAGCCCGAAGCCAATAAAAGCCATCGCCACATTGCTGACAACACTGAAGTTGTTCGCAATCAAAAAAATCACTGCCGCAACCACAACAGCTAACAAAAACGCCGGACGATACTTCTGGAATAAACTTTTCTCTTCAGACATCAAACAACCTTTCTTCTCAGACTAAAAACTAAAAAACAGTTTTGAATTTTAAGTTGTACTTTTTACTTTTTACCTTTTACTTTTAAGCTTCCTTGGTCTCGCTCCTTGCCCAGGCGTCTGCTTCAAGCAATTCCTCCAGGCCGGGATTTGCGTTAACACTATGTTTATTTAAGCAGTCTTCGATAAGTTCGACTATTCTAACAAATTTAATCCTGCCCGCCAGAAATTCTTCGACCGCCGCCTCGTTTGCCGCGTTAAAGACCGCCGCCGCCGTGCCTCCTGTACGCGCAACCTCAAAACCAAGCGATAACGCACGAAATTTTTTATAATCAGGTTTTTCGAACGTAAGCTTACCCGTCTCTGCAAGATTCAGGCTCTTGCCGACCCCGGCCACCCTCGCCGGATACGTCAGTGCGTACTGGATCGGCAGGCACATATCAGGTTCGCCTAATTGTGCTATCACCGAACCATCGACAAATTCGACAAGCGAATGAACTATCGATTCGGGATGAACCAGGACCTCGATTTTATCCACCGGCATATCAAACAGCCAATGTGCCTCGATAACCTCAAGCGCCTTGTTAACCATAGTCGCCGAATCTATCGTAATCTTCGGCCCCATATCCCACACAGGATGTGCAAGGGCCTGCTCCGGCGTCACTTTTTCAATATCCGAAAGCCGGGCCTTTCTGAAAGGCCCGCCGGAACCTGTTATTATAATTTTCTTTACTTCCTTTGTTGTCCCTGCCTGCATCGCCTGAAAAATCGCCGAATGCTCACTGTCCACCGGCACAATAACCGCTCCGTTTTCTTTTGCCGTCTTGGTCAGTAATTGTCCCGCGATAACAAGCGGCTCCTTGTTGGCAACAGCTATCTTTTTCCCCTTCTCCGCTGCCGCTAACACCGCCGGCAGACCTGCCGCCCCCACAACCGCCGTTAGCACCGTATCGACCTCATCGAGCTGCGCAATCTCTACCAAAGCTCCAGGCCCGCTAAGAATCTCAACATCGGCCCCCGCCAGCAGTTCGCAAAGCTCGTCATAAAAATCAGCGTTTGTTATAGCCGCGTATCCAGGCTTATACCGCCGCACCTGCTGTGCTAATAACTCCACATTACTGTTTGCGCTCAACGCCGCAACCGAATACCCCGCTCCGAGTGCATCGATCACCCTCAGTGCGTTTTTGCCTATCGAGCCGGTCGAGCCCAATATTGAAATGTTTTTACTCATGCCCATTCTTATAAACAATTGCCCTCCCCGCGCCAAGACCATTGTTCGGAGCCGGGAGCGTAAGCGACGCGGCAATCTCAAACATTAATCAATAATCACTAATCATTTGAAGTGAGTTTACCCTGAGCAGCGCCGAAGGGCACCAATCTAAAATCAAATAGTTAATAGAAAATAGAAAATAGAAAACTTGTGCCGGCGCAAGCGGGTATTGTCAATCATCAAATCCATTGGCCTTCATCCAGCGTTTCAACTGTGGCTTGTGCATACCAAAGATGTAAATCTTTTCCGTCGCTATAAGATTCTCGATTGTCGCCAGCGCAGTTGTAAGTTCTTTGCGAACATTCTCCCTGCCGGCAATAATCCGCCCATGCCCGGGCAGAAGAACATCAATTTCCATCTGGAGCACGTTTTTGAGACTATCGCGATAATCACGCAGGCTCGCTTTCCAAAGCGTCCGCATCGCTCCGATCCCGCCGCCGCCCTTATTCCATTCCGCCGGCCCAAAAACAAAGTCGCCGCTTACCCCGATTATCTGCCCATTCAGCTCTAACGTAAAAAGCGTCGAATCCATTGTGTGACCGGGCACATAGGTCGCGGCAACTTCAGTACCTGCTACACCGAAAACTTCGCCGTCCCGCACTCGATGGTCAACGACAAACGGCGCGTATTTGAGCGGATAGTCACCGCCCACGAAACCCAGCAGACTGGAATCGTCCCTATCCATAAATATCGCTCCGACCTCGCTAAGATGAGTGCGAAGCCCATATCGCTTCCGCCACGCGCGGGCTGCTTCTGTATGGTCGGCATGTGAATGCGGCAAGAGCATCTCGCTGATTTGGTCCGGCTCGAAACCTGCGAGGCGAATATTGTCTTCGATAATCGGCATGCTCTTAATAGTAGCGCAATCAACTAGTATCAGCCCGTTCTTTAGCTGAATCAGGTAAACGTTTGAGTCACCTTTTGCGGACAGCGTCGCAAAATCTTTACTCCCCCAACTCGTTCCCCCGATACGCCACACGTCCGGTATCACCTCTTTGATTACGCGTTGACTGTCTCCAGACTTCGCCGCCGGAACATGTTCTTTTACCGGCCCATGCCCAACTCCGCAACCTGCCGCCGCGCATAAAAGGGTTATTGCAACTATTATTTTAATCCGTAAATTCATAGACATTCTTATAACTCAAACCGACCGAGTTGATGTTTGGATTTCGTCTAATCTCTTGCCATATAATAACTTAAATTAGCTGCCGACAAAGTCGGCCTCCACTAACTAACGACTATTCACTAAATACTATTCACTACAAACCATCGCCTGTGCCCAATTGGTTTTTCTGTTTTTATTCATACCCATTCTTATATCCCATTGACTGCCCCGCGTCAATCTTCTTTTTCTACTGTTCACCTGTTTGTGGCCATAACACTTTTAACTTTTTACTTCCTTCTGCTCTACTGTCAACTGTTCTACTGTCTACTTTCTTTGAGCCGAAGGCTCAATGTTCTACTGTCTCAGGCCAAAGACCTGTCGCGGGAGGTTGTTATTACTGAATTGAAAAGAAAAACAATGCTTGAAAGAAAAGAATATAATGGTAGAATTGTGATAACAGGAGCCGAAACCGTCTCTTAATTCAAAGACTTTTTTATCTCACTTTTGCTGAAGACGTACATTTGTCGTGGTATGGTTACAAAGCAAATCAGGAGCAAACCGACGAGGCATTGCAGGGTATATGATGAATAGAATGAAAAGTGCGGGGTTGTTTTGCATGGTTTTGCCGTTTGTTTTGATGTCCGCATCCTGCGCCAAAGAGCAAGCGTCGCTGAAAGAAGTTTTTGCCAAGGAGTTTCTTATAGGCGCAGCGATCAATAAGAAGCAAATCTACCGTAAAATCCCGGCCGAAGAAAAAATTATCATCAAACATTTCAATACGATCACACCTGAAAACGTTTTGAAATGGTCCAAGGTGCATCCCAAGCCGGGCGTATACAATTTTGATCCGGTCGATAAGTTTGTCGCTCTCGGCGAAAAAAACAATATGTTTATGGTCGGCCATACCCTTGTCTGGCACAGCCAGATTCCTGATTGGGCCTTTGAGGACGACAAAGGTGAATTGCTTGATCGTAGGGCAATGCTCAAGAGGATGAAAGAGCATATTTTCACAGTGGTCGGTCGCTACAAGGGTCGAATTGACGCATGGGATGTCGTTAATGAAGCTGTTAAAGATGACGGCAGTCTGCGAGATTCGAAATGGCATCGGATCATTGGTGACGATTTTATTGAAAAGGCATTTCAATATGCTCATGAAGCCGACCCGAATGCCAAACTATATTACAATGATTATGACATGTGGAAGAAAGCTCATCGTCAGGGAGTATATCGGCTGATAAAAAAAATGAAGGCTGACGGCATACCCATTGACGGCGTTGGATTTCAGGGGCACTGGGAACTTGATGATCCCAAATTGCAGGAGTTGGAAGATTCCATCAAGGCTTTCAATCGTTTAGGCCTTAAGGTGATGATCACAGAGTTGGATGTCACCGTACTGCCCAGCGCAACGAAACATCAAGGTGCTGATATTTCGAAAAACTATGAACTTACGAAAGGTCTCAACCCTTATACCAATGGCTTGCCGGCTGAAATCCAGGATAAGCTGGCCTCACGATACGCCGATTTGTTCTCATTGCTTCTCAAGTATAGCGATACGATTGAACGGATAACTTTTTGGGGAGTCAACGATGGTAACTCCTGGCGTAACAATTGGCCCGTCAATGGACGCACGGATTATCCCCTGTTATTTGACCGAGATAATAAACCTAAACCGGCTTTCAAGGCCGTTGTTAAAACAGTTCAAAAGTAATTTGTTAAACCCACAGCAGCGGGCCAATAAAACAAGGAAAAACAGGAATGTCTCGCCAAATAATTCATGTCGATATGGATGCCTTCTATGCATCTGTCGAACAGCTTGATAATCCAGAGCTAAAGGGTAAGCCCGTCGTAGTCGGCGGCAGTGCCGAGCGGCGAGGAGTCGTAGCTGCGGCATCTTATGCGGCACGCAAGTTCGGTGTTCATAGTGCCATGCCCATGTCTCAAGCTCTAAGGCGATGTCCCAATGCGATTGTCATGCCTGTCAGGATGAAAAGATATGTTGAAATTTCACATAAGATCCATGAAATGTTTTCACGGTACACTCCACAAATAGAACCCATCTCTTTAGATGAAGCATTTCTTGATGTTACCGGCAGTATTCAATTGTTCGGTAGTGCCGAGAATATCGGTCAAAAAATAAAAGACGAAATTAAAGATGAACTGGGATTGGCGGCTTCTGTTGGTATTGCACCGAATAAGTTTCTTGCCAAACTGGCTTCCGATCTGGAAAAGCCTGATGGATTTGTAGTTATAACAGAGCAGACCAGGCAGGAAATCCTCGACCCACTATCTATCTCTAAAATATGGGGCGTGGGTAAAGTGACTGAAAAGGCCTTGAGGACCGCCGGTATAAGTACGATTAAGCAACTTCGCGAAGCCAGGCCGAAATACCTAAAGAGTATCTTAGGAAATCAGGCTTCTGATATTCTAAGCTTAGCTCAGGGAATAGATAACAGAGCAGTCGAATCTGTTCGTGTCGCTAAGAGCATATCCAGTGAACATACTTTTGCGGTTGATATAGCCGACAAGGATATTCTTCTAAGTGTATTGCTGTGGCAGGTTGAAGAGGTTGCCCATCGGCTCCGAAAAGGCCGCTTCGAGGCAAAGACAATCACACTTAAATTAAGGTATGGCAACTTCGAAACTATTACCCGAAGCAGTACGATCGGCAAAGCTACAAATGTAACTGAGATATTATGGCAGAAAGCAAAGGCTGTCTTCTTGAAATGGCATAAAAAATCGGCTGGTCCTTTGAGATTGCTGGGATTTGGAACATCAGGGCTTATAGTCGAGGGCACTGGTCAAAAAGAACTATTTGTTAACAAGGAAGAAGAAAAGCAGAAAAGGCTGGATAAGGCTTTCGACAAGATAAAGGATAGATACGGCGATGATGCGGTAAGAAGAGGCGGATAATTATATATGGTCATCAGGCCTCAAAAGTCTTAGCAACTATTGTCGAAATCATTAAACTTTCTGGTCATTAGTATATTTGGAATACCCCAAATACCTTCGCATAATCCTCAATAATAAATCTTTTCTTTTTTTGAATTTAAACGTGGATTAAGGCGGATTTTACTGTTTCGGCAGCGAAGTTTTCCTGCTCAGCAGTGAGCTTTGAAGGGATTGGAATGAGAATCGAGCGTGCAAAAAGTGCATCGCTTTTCGGGCAGGAGCCTTTTGTGTATTCATAAACGCTGTCAGCGTTTTCGGGCAGATTCCAGGGATTTCCAGCAGCAGTTTCGACGAGAATGGGCATTCAAAAAAACTCTGTGTCTCCTGTGGTTAAATTAGTCGTTTTCTTTTTGAATTTTGATATTTGCATTTTAATTTTTGATTTTGATTGTTAACTTAGGTAATATATCCCAACGTTTTTTCCTCACCCCGCTTTTTGACCCCATAAACCCCGATTTCGCATCAAACGCGCAAGTTCGCTTTTTAAAAACTTCCAAAAACACCGAATTTCTTCCGTTTTTCTCATAAAAACTCACTAAAACTTACAATTTTACCACTAAAAGTCACGCTTTTCGCCTTACCCATTTTAACACTTGCGCATTTGATTGACACAAATTGCCGATAACAGCCGAAAAACACAGTTCAACCCCAAAAATCAACCCGAATTTTTGCCAAAACCTGCGCATCTGATTGATTTTTGATATTTGATTTTCCGCCCCCCGCGTAAAACAGGAAAAATTCCATGCTCTACTGTTCACCTCTCTACTGTTCTACTCTCTCAGGCCAAAGGCCTGCCGCATATGATTGATTTTCTTGAATTCTACATTCTAAATTCTCAATTCTAAATTCGTTATTAATCATTAATCATTCAAGGGCCCAACAGGGCCCGACTAAAGATTCGTTTTCACAACCGCCGATATTGATAATGGTGTAGCTGCGCCTTCTATATGTTACAGGCGATTCTCACAGCTGCAAGAAAACGTCTTTTTTGACGTTATAAACGGTATTTTTGCTGAAGATATAAATGTCATCGGTCCAGACCGAAACCGTTAGTAAAAAGCTTCTTTCACTGCCTCTGGGCAGTATTGTCAAAGATTTTCTAAACTATCTTACCGTCGAGGCCGGCCTGGCCCAAAACACCATCCTGGCATACGGCAGGGACCTGAAAAGCTTCCTTGAGTTCTGCAAATCCAAAGATATCAACAATTTACAAAAGCTCACCCCCCGTATCGTCCAGGAATATCAAATGAAGATGGCCAAATCCAACAAGGGCGAAAGTTCAGCCAAGCGCTCTATTGTCGCTATCCGAATGTTCCTCAGATTCGGCAAGCTCACCGGCCTGATAGAAGACGATTTCTCCGCACTCCTGGAGTCACCGAAACTCTGGCAACGCCTGCCGGTCATTTGCAGTAAGCAGCAGGTCATTGACCTGTTAAACGCACCCGACCCAAAAGAGCCTTACTACTTTCGCGATAAGGCGATGCTGGAATTGCTGTACGCGACCGGGATGCGGGCCAGCGAATTAGCCGGCCTTAAAATATCGGATTTGAACCTGAATATCGGCTACCTTCGCTGCATGGGCAAGGGCAGCAGGGAGCGCATAATCCCATTAGGCCAAAAGGCAGCCGTAGCGGTCGTCGAATATCTGACAGCGCTTCGGCCGAAGCTGGAAAAACCATTCAGCGACGACAAACTGCTGCTGTCACGTACCGGCAGGGGAATGGGCAGGATTGAAATATGGCGGCTGGTAAAGAAATACGCGATTCGGGCCGGCATGCCAAAGAACCTGACCGTTCACACATTGAGGCACTGCTTCGCGACGCATCTGCTGGCAGGCGGCGCAGATTTGCGAAGTATTCAGGAGATGCTCGGCCACGTTGATATCGGCACGACCCAGATTTATACCCACGTCGACCAGGAAAGGCTGCGAAATATTCACAGGAAATTCCACCCCAGGCCCTGATAACTGCCGCTATAATCGATAAGGGTAGGTTTTTTGTCAAATTTGGGTTTTAATGGCCAAAAATGCCGATAGTTTGGTTGACGTAACTGTAGTTTGGGGTTTATTATGGCGATAGCAAGATTAAGAGGCAAAAAATTGCTTAAGGCTATCGGTATGTGTATGAAACGGCTGTTTCTGTTAATATTACTGTTGGCGATAGGATGCCAGCAAACCGGTGCCGGTGCAGACAATTCTGCGCTCTCGGCCGACAATGCCATTTCCGAGGCCCAGCTCAGTACGCAGTTGAAAATCAACCGTGATGCCTTATTCAAAGGGTCCAGCCAGCAGATAAGAATAGACGCGGCAAGCGTGATGCTGTTCGGCGATAACTCTGTTGCCAGGAAAATCCTGATATTGGCCCTGAGGCAGAGCGAAAACAGCGATGCCCGCGCTGCTGTGTGTCTGGCATTGAGCCAGGCAAGAACAGCCCACAGACTCGTAAGCAATAATCAGGATTTTATTCAGCCGCTCTTTGATGTGTTAACTACCGAAGATGCTGACGGGGCTAAACTGGCTGCTGAAGCGGCTCTGGTATTCGACTACAAACAAATATCGAAACTTCTGGAAGAGGCGGTAGCCGATGCCGAACTTAGCGTCAAGGCACGGCTGAATGTGATTTATGCTTTGAGACTGCAGCCGGACAGAAGGGCGATATTCGCGTTGATGGCAAGACTCGATGATGACCAAAGCCAGATAGCAGCCGAGGCCGAAAAAGCCCTGATTCTGCTGGGTATACCGGTGGCGGGCAAAGACGCCGGGGCACGGGAGGAAATTGTAGAGGAACTCAAACAAAAAGGCAGAGACAAATTTCAGCGTGAAAGACTCATTCGTCAGGAAGCGCGAATTGGTGAGTTGCAAACAGAACTCGGGGTGTGGCGTCTGTTGTATCTTGCCGCACTGGACAGGATTTACATTAGTATCAAAGAAGACACAGCCAAAGCCAAAATCCTGGCTGACAACATGGCCAGTCCAGAGGCGGCGGTGAAATTATGGGCGCTGGAAAAGGTCGAGGAATGGCGAAAGGGAACCAATCCACAGTTGCCGGCGGACCTTGAGCCTGTTTTGATAAATCTGATTGCAGACACCGACAGGGACGTTCGTCTCGAGACCGCAGGGCTGTTGTCGCTGATGGGGCAGGTGAATTCTTCGGCCCAGCTTCTTGCCCAGCTCGAGGTCGAAACCGACGACCAGGTCAAAGGTGAACTGCTGATTGCACTTGGGCAGACGTGTTACTATGCCTTTTTGCCGAACTCCGGCGTTAAGCTTTCGCCGGAAATAAGAAAACAGACTCTGAGGTGGGCCGAAAGGTTCCTGGGTCAGGCCGATGACAAAAAGGCGCAAAAAGGCGCAGAGGTCATAAAAAAGCTGCTCGAAGAAGACGGCCTGGAGCCGGGCGAAGTTAACAGGTACCTTGGCCTGCTTGCAGGCAAATACCAGCAGCAGGACCAGGACAACGGCGGGCTGCGCGGAGATTTGCTCGGTGCAATGGCCGGGCTTTGCGCACAAAGCGTTTACAAGGCGCAGGCGGTAAAGCAATTTAGGCCGTTGTTCGAGCAGGCCATTTTTGACCAGACTGATTTGGTGCGTGAAGCAGCGGTGGGCGGGCTGATTAATATAGATAAGGCAAGAGCAATAGAGACGCTTAGAAAAGACGAGATTGTCAATGACAGCAGCGGCATAGTCAGAAAGCAGTTGATAGAGCTTGCCGGCGAAGTGGGGGGCAGGGACGATTTGGTCTGGCTTGGTGACAAGATTGGCTCCGGTGCCGAAAGCGAGCAGGCCTGGCAGAGTATGGTTAAAATATTTAAAAGAAGCGGGGCTGAAACTCTCAATGAATGGGCAAGAAAGCTTGAAGCGCAAAACGGCAGCGGCAAACTCTCCGATGAGCAGATGATTACATCCCTGGAGATT
>SDBV01004556.1_pt1 | contig 19882 bp, 11 predicted proteins | sample 2277081 | NCBI WGS metagenome assembly SDBV01 (sample SAMN10402039, study PRJNA504765) | marine sediment metagenome | isolation source: marine sediment core GS10_PC15, 223 cmbsf | place: Arctic Ocean: Southern Knipovich Ridge | collected 2010
AGCGGGCAAGAAGTTCGACATCGACATTGATCCGACTAAGTTTAGGGATAACTCGCATCTAGAAATAGTGAGCCATTGCTGGCGATACGCCTCGCTTCTGCAGTATCAACTGAGCAGCCTCATACTGCACCCGCCGAAAAGTGCGATCGAGATGACGGTTTTCACGGCGCCCGAGGACCAGCGAACCGCCCCTGAGGCCTCACCGATCCGAGCCGACCTAACCGGATTCCCACCGATGCTTGTCCTGGCGGGCGGAGCGGAGATGATTCTCGCCGACTCCCTTCGTCTTGCAGAGAACGCAAAGAGGGACGGCGTTCAATGCGATCTCTTCATCGAGCAGGACATGCCCCATGTATGGCCCGCCCTTGTCCCCTGGGAACCGGCATCCAAGAGAGCACTCACGAAGTGCGCACAGTGGATCCCGACTGTGGTTCGATAACGCACCGTCTCATCGCCGCACCTGACGCCTGCGACCTGTTGCCTGCCTCAGTCCCAGAGAGCTGAGAGTGCTTCTCCAACGGTGTCGCGACCGGCCCGCTCCCAGGTTGCGTCCGCGATCGCCTTGGGCACTCCTGTCGCCGAGGACATGAACTCCTCCATGGCTGGTTCGAGGAAGCGACTCGGCAGGGCATAGGAGTGGGCGCCGTTGCTCGAGTATCGGTGGTGGTAGTAGCGCTGGGGTACGGTGACAGCGAGGTAATCCTTCGCCCTCGTCAGGGCCACGTACAGCAGTCTGCGTTCCTCCTCGAGGCCGCCTGGCTCGCTCAGGGCCATGTCGGAGGGGATGTTGCCATCTGCCGCGTGGATCACCGTCACAGACCGCCACTCTCCTCCCTTGGCTGAATGGATCGTCGAGAGGATGAGGTAGTCGTCATCGAGGTGGGGTGCGTCGGCAAGGTCCGTTGTGCTGTTCGGAGGGTCGAGCGTGATCTCCGTGAGGAATCTCGACCGGCTCTGGTAGTCGGCAGCAAGCGACGCGAGGTGCTCGATGTCCCCGAGACGGGCCTGTGCATCGTCATAGGCCCGGTCAAACACCGCCTTGCAGAAGTCGAAGAGCCTATCGATCTGGGTTGAGGGTCCTGGCTCACTGCGGCCGTCGCCACGGCAATCGCGGAGCACGTCCCTGAGGAGGCCGAGTACCTCGCGGGTCTCGTTGGTGACAGGCAGGTCGTACGTGAGGAAGGCTTCGAGTGCGTCGACGCCTGCGGCTGCACCCACCTCCTCCGTGTGGGCGAGGATCTTCGCCGAGGTTGCCGGTCCGACACCTGGGAGCATCAGCAGCACCCTGCTCCAAGCGAGCTCATCCTTCGGGTTGTCAAGGATGCGCAGCAACGACAACAGATCCTTCACATGGGCTGCTTCGAGGAACTTGAGGCCACCGAACTTGACGAAAGGGATGTTGCGGCGAGCAAGCTCGATTTCGAGACCACCCGAGTGGTGACCCGTGCGGAACAGCACCGCCTGGTCGCGCAAATCGACCCCCTGCTCCCTCAGTTCGAGCACGCGGTCGCACACCCAGTCGGCCTGGGCGGCTTCGTCGTAGCAGGTCACCAGATCCGGGATCGGGCCGGATGGTCGATTGGTCCACAGCTGCTTGTCGAAGGCGGTGTCTGATGCCCCGATCACCGCATTCGACGACGCCAGGACCTGGGGCGTCGAACGGTAGTTCTGGTCGAGGGTGACAACGGTCGTGTTCTCGTACTCGTCGGGGAAACCGAGGATGTTCTCGACGCGTGCTGCCCTGAACGAGTAGATCGATTGCGCATCGTCTCCGACAACGGTCAGATTGCCTGCCGGTCCACACATCGAACGAAGGATGTCTGCCTGGACGAGGTTCGTGTCCTGATACTCATCGACGAGCACATGATCGAACAACCCTCGCACCGTGTCGCCCGCATCGGATGCCAACAGCGCCTGCCAGTAGAGGAGGAGGTCGTCGTAGTCAATGACGTTGTGCTCTCTCTTGCGTGCGGTATACCCGACGAACAGCGTCTTGAGTTCCTCCGCATGGTCCTGACACCAAGGAAAGCGCTGCTCGAGCGTTTCGGACAGGGCGGTCTGCGCGTTGGCGACGCGCGAGTAGATCGAAGCGATCGTCTCCTTGCGCGGGAATCTCGTCTTGGTCTTTGCGAACCCGTTCTCGGTTCGGAGAATGCCGAAGAGCGACTCGGTGTCGGTGCGGTCAATGACGGTGAAGCCCTCATCCAGCCCGACTGCTCTCCCGTATTGGCGTAGGAGTCGATTCGAGATGGAATGGAACGTCCCGCCCCAAACCCTCCCGGATGAGCGATCCTCGATGGTTGCACCTGCTCGTTTGAGCATCTCAGCAGAAGCGCGACGTGTGAAGGTCAGCAGCAGGATCCGGTCGGCCGGCACGCCACGGTCGATGAGGTGCGCTACCCGGGAGGCAAGCGTCTTGGTCTTGCCCGACCCGGCGCCGGCAATGACGAGCAGAGGCCCGTCTCCGTGAAGAACCGCACGCCGCTGGTCGGCATTCAGCCCTTCGAGATAGGTAGGAGCATCAGTGGTTGTATCGAACATGTGTTCGAGCCTACAGATATCAGAACCCAGATGCCAGAACCCAGACTGCGCAGTCCGACGTCCGCGCTCGGCGTGCAGGGGTATTCACAGGCGGCCTTCATGTGCGTACAGTCATACGTATGCCAAGAATGCAGGTATATCTACCAGACGATCTCTACCGAGCCGTGAAAGACCGGGGCCTCCCGGCTTCCGAGCTTCTCCAGGAGGCCGTGCGCATCGAACTGGGGCGCCGGGAACTGATCGAAGCATCAGACGACTATCTCACGGAGCTGCTCAGCGAAGTTGGGCAGCCAAGCGACGCTGACACCGCCCGCGCGGAGGCAATTGCTCGGCGACCTGCCCGACACGCCGAACGAGCTGTTGGCTAGGAAAGTGCTGGTTCTCGCTTCTGGAGGCGTCTTCAGGCTGTCGGAGAGAACCCGGGAGTCCGCGGCTATGATCGCCACGCTGCATCAGCATGGGTTGTGCCCACCGGCCGTTCCGACACCCGCGTTGATCGAGTCGCTCCAAGGGGATGCTCGCCGGGATGCAATGGCAAACCGACTGATAACCACGTCATACGGAGGAATACGTACCACTGCCGAAGGCATCCAATGGGGAGAAGGGCGAGACCAGCCTCGACAACACCCAACTCCTGCGAAGACGGCACCATACCGCAACCCACAACAGGAACGGATCACCGTCTGGTTACTGACATACCGTGTCGAGCAACGCTACTGCCCAGTCACGCGCGTCGTCGAGATCGATGCCCGACATCGTTGCGGTGTAGGTCCTGCCCTGGGCGTCGGAGTGCGCCTCCATGATGATGGCGCCGCCCTCGAGCTCGGCGTAGAAGCCGATGTCACACACTGAGATGTCCAACGAGCCGGCGGCGACGGCGGCTCCGACGAAGCTCTTGCTCAGTTCGAAGCCGGACAGGTCTCCGGATCGCCAGGCGAGGGCGATCCCGCTCGCGGAATCCCAGTAGGTGCAGGCATCCCTCGTCTCGTTGGCATCGAGGAACTTGAACCCGGATCCCGTAATTGCCTGGAGAACGGTTTCAGGCCAGATCTCGAGGCAGTCGGTCGGGCCGGTGGCAACGGCCTGGGTGGTGGTCGTCGTGGGTGGCGCGGTGGTGGAGGGCACGGTGGTTGCGGCTCCTTCGTCACCCACGCCGGTGTCGTCCGACGTCGCGACAGACGTGTCGCCCCCCTGGGGCAGGGTCGTGTTCACCACGGTGTCGCTGCTACCGGCGCTGCTCACAACAAGAAGAGCCAGGATGATTGCAATACGGCGCACGGTGTGACTTCTCCCTGTGAGCGTGGGCGCGGAGGCTACCAGAGGGCGATGCGCCGCGTCATCCATTGGCCGGTGGATTATGCGTTTAGAGCCTCGTCGAAACGCTTGCGGATCTCGGTGAACCGGTCGGCCATTGCAACGTCGTCCTCGTCGAAGGATGCAAGGGCCTCCTTCTGTGCGACGTAGTCGATGTTCTCGACGCCTGCCTTGGACTGCAGCATGCGCCACGACTTACGTCGCTCAACTGCAAACAGCACAAGCTGACGGGAGATCGCGATCGGCTCGACGTTCCCCGCCTTGTCCTCAGTCTCGATGTAGACATTGAAGTCCTCCACGTACGACCGGTGGGTCGGGTCAAGTACGTTGCGCTGTACCACGTCGTTCTGGGTGATGAGCAGCAGCATGTCGTCAAGATGCACCATTGAGGACGTTTCCTTCGCAGGCCTCACGTGCCTACGGAACCGGGCCTCAGTGGTTGCGAAATGCGCAACCGTGTACTGGTATGTCCTATCGGTCAGCTTCGACGTGACCTGGGTCCAATCCCTGTCACGGTTCGAGTTGCCCGAGATGTCGAGGGCCTCCTGATAGGTCTCGCCCATTTGTGGGTTGAACACGAACTGCGGCATCGAGCGAGCGTCACGAACAAGGGCAGCCTGCAGGGTCGATACGTCGTCTGCAATGCCGTGCTCGGGCTGGCATGACGTGTAACTCTGGATGAACGATGTGCCTCGATAGTCGAGGGCGTCGACGATCGCCTTGTAGAACTGTGCCGCATTCGCAAGTGACACCTGGGCAACAAACGGTGATCCGTGACCGGAAAGGAACGTCTCAGCGACACCTTTCTTCTCGGTCAGCTTCCCTTCAGATGCTGCACCGAACTGGTTCATGTCGCCACCACCCGGCATCGGAGACGAATCCGAGTTCTGGCCGCCCGTGTTCGAGTAGACCTGCGTGTCGAGCATGAGCAACTTGACATTCGGACGGTTCTGCAGGACGACCTTGGACACGTTCTGGTAGCCGATGTCGCCCATACCACCATCGCCGCCGATCGCCCATGCCTTCGGAAGTTCCCTGATCTCACGTGGAGTCATCTGCGAATCGGTCATGTGTGTCAACTCGAAATAGTCGTCGTCGGTGATTCCGACACCGAGCATCAACGTGTCCGTGATCCGCTCAGGGATGACCGAGCGCGACGCATGGTCCTGGATGAAGCTCTCGCCAAGCAGCCATGTGATCGTTGCACCGTCCTGGAACAGCGAGTTCATCCATGGATACGGATGGGGGTTGTTGGGAGGCGTGGAACCGTACACCGTGTTGCAACCGGTGTGTGCACCCATGGCCATGACGGACATGCCGTTGGGAATCGTGCCGTCGAGCGCTTGGAGATCCCTGTGGTTGAAGGCGTCCTGACGCATCGTCACAACCAGTGCGTCGATGATGTCGGCATCCGTCACATAGCCGTATCCATCGATACGAGACTCGGTGTCATCTATCGTCTCGCCGCCCAGACCGAGCAGGGTGTGAGAGACGAGCATGCGAAGCCGCTCGTAGCCGGCCTCATCGAGCGCCTTGACCTCACCGAGCATCTTGAGACCGTGCTCCTCGATATCGAGCGCCTTGCTTTCAAGACGATCGGCCTTGGCGTGGTACAGCGGACGCATGTATGCCTCGGTCAGCGACGCCACTGCACGCAGCACACTCTTCTCGCCACAACCGGCGCAGGCGCCGTCGCCACTGACAAGGGCCTCGTAGTTGGACCGCACCATGAGGTGGTTCTTCAGATGAGCCGCCGAAGACTCGATCGGGTCATCTGGATTGAACCGACCAAGGTACTTGTCAGGGGTGTCGGGCAGGAGGTCGAGGAAGTTCGTGCCCGAGACGTGATCCGCGTTGATCGCCGGCGTCTCCTGCTCCATCTCGAGAGCCTCGTAAGGACATTCGAGCACACACTCGGCACAGCCCTTGCATGTGTCGGCAACCATGATCGAGAAGAGGCCTCCAGCACCCGGTTCCGTCCGCTCGAGTGATCGGAAGAGGTGCGACGTCTTCGTGTAGGCGAAGGGCACCCGGTCGAAGAGCTCCATGAACTCGGCCCGCGCGGTCTTGGAAACGGAGTCGATTGCAGCAACCTCTTCACCCAGAATGCTGTTGAACGGCACGGATTCCTTGGCTTTGACGGTCGTGAGCATCCTGGCTCGCAAACGCTCCTCGAGTGCGGGGAGCTCATCGACCATCCTGGCGCGCTCACGCTCATCCAGGATGTAGCCCTTTGCCGCAGTCTCAAGCACAACATCTATGTCCTGAGCCACGTTGGGGAGCGCCGTATCGGGACAGGCAACGATGCAATCCATGCATCCAGTGCAGTTCTCTGCGATCCACACCGGTGATTCACGTCTCGAAACGTACTTGGATGCGCCTCGGCCCGATCCCGCAGCCATCATCGATACGGAGGAGAGCGGCGTGGCAGGTTGGTCGTATCCGAGTCCGGCCTTGAACTCCTTGTTGAAGACGGAGAGCCGGCTCAGGGGTATGCGTACTTCTTGTTCTGCGTGTGGTTCGGTTGATGGGACTTCGACCGAACAGCTACCGCATGCCTCGAGTGCGGGAAGTCGCATGCTGGAACGATCAGGTGCGTCAACATCGCCATGGGGGATCTCGGTGATGAGATCGTGCCCCTGTTCCATGACGCGCATGTTCGACGTGACGACGCCATCACCGAAGCGGCCGAATTTCTTGGCGTACTGCGCCTCGACGATTTCGTGATATCGCTCTTGCGTAACGCCGTACTCGTCGAGCATCCCGGAAACAGCGAAGAACGCGCCGAGGAAGGCGTTGCCCTGCATGCGGAGCTGGAGCTCCGGCCTCTCGGTCGCTTCACGAGCGATCTTGAACCCGGGGACCGTGACGATCCGGATGTTCTTGTCGATGACTTCTTGGCGATGTTCGCGTGGAACGCGCTGCCAAACCGTCTCCGGATCCTCTTCTGATTCCCAAACGAAGGTTCCGCCCGGGTTGATGCCAAGCAGCGGGTTGGTGTGCGTGAAGATCTTCGGGTCGGGGCAGAGCACAACGTCGACGTGGTGAAGGTCGCAGTTCACGCGGATTCGCTCCGGGGCTGCAACAAGGAAGTACTGCGTTGGGGCACCCTTCTTCTCTGACCCGTACCTCGGGTTCTCCGAGATGTGGATGATTGCCGTTGGGCGGCCGAACTCGTCTACCTCATACTGAGCCTTCGAGAGATCGTCGCCGATTGCTCCGATGACTTCGGAGAGGTTCTTGCCCGTGGTGATCATTCCCCTTTCACCGATGGAGTGGAACCGTACGGCGATCGAACCTTCCGGCAGGAGTGACGGCTTGCGATCGGCCTCGACCGCATACGGATGATCGATGCCGAGTGTGAAGTAGGTGGCGCCATCCTCGATGGTCTTGCCATCGGACCGTGCAATCTTGCCCATGGCGTATTCGTAGGCGCCGATGATCGCTTCCGGACGGAAATCGCGTGATCCGAGACCGTACGAGCCTGACATGACCTCCGGCACGTCCTTGGAGGCGATACCCGGGATGTCCGACGGATATCCGAGCCTGTTGATTTCGGCGGCCTTTGACATGGTGGCACGAATCTCGCGGGTGATCTGGTTGTCGCCCGAGAGAGCGTCATCTGCCCGCTCGAGAACAATGATCTTGTCCTTCCCTGCCAGCGCCTTGACGATCGCCGCCTGCGGAAGAGGACGGATCACATTGATGTGCACCGACCCAATCTTTGCACCGTCGTGCTCGCGGAGGTAGTCAACGGCGGCCTCGATGTTCTCGGCTGCAGAACCGAACGACACGAACGTGATGTTCGCGTCGTCGTTGCGATACTCGCTCACAAGTCCGTAGTAGCGGCCCGTGAGCTCGGCGAACTCCTCGTACGCTGCCTCCAGCATGGGGAGGATCTCTTCGGTGAAGTTGTTGCGGCGGGCGATCACACCGTTCATGTAGTGCTCCTGGTTCTCAACAGGACCAAGCAGCATCGGGTTCTTGAGATCCATCATTGCGGGTACGCGGCGACGCGTTGGCCCGAACAGTTCACGTTGAGCTTCGGTTGGCGTATCGATCATCTCGTCATGGGCGCCGAGGAACTCGCGTAGCAGATCTGCCTCGTGCTTGAAGAACGTCCGTTCGAGATGAGAAGTGAGGAACCCGTCCTGGATGTTGATCGCGGGGTTCAAGGCGAGCTCCGCGACCTTTCGAGCGATGAGAGCTTGGTCCGCTGCCTGTTGACTGTCCTTGGCGAACAGCATGATCCAACCGGCGTCGAGCGCTGCATACACGTCGTCATGCCCGCAGTGCACATTGAGCGCATGCTTCGTGAGGGCGCGGGCCGCGACCTCGAGAACCATCGTGGAGAGTTTTCCCGGTGCGTGGTAATACTGCTCGAGGCCGTAGACGACGCCCTGGCCCGAGGTGAAGTTGACGACACGGTGCCCTGTGAGCGACAGGGCGATTGCACCACCCTGGGCAGCGTGTTCGCCCTCGGTCTCGATCGCGATCTTCGAATTGCCAAAGACGTCGAGCACACCCTCAGCGAACGCGAGCTGGTAGCTCTCGCCCATTTCGGTCGAAGGTGTGATCGGGTAGAAGACTCCCCCTTGAGTGATGCGGGCCTCCGTGTAGTACGACACGAGCTGGTTGCCGTTCGTCGTGATGCGGATGCCTGGGTACTTCGGGTGCTCCTTCGACACGGTTCGCCTCCGGGATAAGTTTTGCGTTTCTTATCCCAATCCTAGTTTGTGCCGGAGTTGAGGAGAACCAACACCGGGAAGCCACGAGGGAGTCGGAACCATCGGTTCCGGTTCACAGTTCACGGTCGACACTCATTTACTGTGGTGGCATGACTTTCGACATCGACGCCGTCCGATCGGGTTTTCCCGCCCTTCTTCGCACCCAGGACGGCAAGCAGGTCGCCTACCTCGACGGTCCGGGCGGCACCCAGGTCCACCAGTCCGTCACAACGGCCATGGCCGACTTCATGGAGAGAGGCGGCAGCAACCTCGGGGGACCCTTCGTGACATCCAGAGAAACAGACGCTGCTGTGAACGACGCAAGAGCAGCAGTCGCCGACCTTTTCGGTGCGCACGCAGACGAGATCGTATTCGGTCAGAACATGACCTCGCTCACCTACACGATGTCTCGGGCACTGGGGCGTGAGTGGAACGAGGGTGACAACATCGTCCTCACCAGGCTCGACCACGATGCGAACGTATCGCCGTGGATGCAGGCAGCCGGCGACGCCGCGGTCGAAGTTCGATTCGTCGACTTCGACGCCGGTGACAGTTGCAGTCTTGACCTAGGGTCCCTTGATGAGGCGCTCGATGAACGCACAAGACTTGTTGCCTTCACCCATGCATCGAACGCCGTCGGCACGATCACGCCCGTCGCGCAGATCGTGGATCGAGCCCACCGGTTCGGGGCGCTGACGTACATCGATGCTGTGCATTTCGCGCCCCACGGACTCATAGACATTGCGCAGAGCGGCACCGACTTCCTCGCAGCCTCGGCATACAAGTGGTTCGGTCCTCACACAGGGTGCCTCTACGGAAAGTCTGATCTCCTCGAGCGCGTCCAGCCATACAAACTGCGACCATCCCCAGATCACGCTCCCGACAGGTGGGAGACCGGAACGCAGTCTTTCGAGTCGCTGAAAGGTGTGAATGCCGCGGTTGACTACATCGCCTCGCTTGGCGAGGGCGCCACGCGCCGCGAACGGATCGCGTCTGCGTATGGCGCGATCACTGCCCACGAAACCACTCTCTCTGGACGATTCCTTTCCGGGATTCGGATGATTCCCGGAGTTCAGCTCTTTGGACACACCGAGACGAGCGATAGAACGCCAACCTTCGCCATCGACGTCGAAGGTGTCGGACCCGCCGAGGTCTCTCAGAGACTCGGCGCTGCCGGTTGCTTCGTTTGGTCGGGGGACTACTACGCCTGGGAGGTGATGCGTCGCCTCGACAGACCCTCGGCCGGGCTCGTGCGGATCGGGTTTGTCCACTACAACACGGTTTCCGAGGTCGATCGCGTACTTGACGAGATCGAGACAGTCTCCAGGCTCACGCCCGCCTGAGATCCGTCACCGTCGGACAGTCGCGCCCTGCCATCTACCGTATGCGGTCTGCCCAACACCGAAAGGACCCCATGTATCTCATCCGCCGCATCTACACCGTCGAACCCGGTCAAGCCCGCAAGGCCGCAACGCTCATCGACGCCATCGGCAAGGCTTATGAGGAAGCAGGCACACGCTCTGAGAGCAGAGTCTATTTCAACAGCGGCACGACTCCGGGAACCCGCGACCAGGTGGTCATGGAGTGGACGGACGAAACACTTCAGACGCCGTATCGCGACGACCGCATTCGAGTTCAGGGTCTCGCCGAGATCGCGTCGCAGCTGGGCGATGTCACCATCGTGTCCGCGATCGAGTTCTGGGAACTCATGACAGACGAGAAGCAACTCAATACCTGACACCCGTTTCGCGGCTTCTGCCGTACAATCCGTGTTCCACCGGTGCCAGGGAGGATCATGCGCCGCTACTTCATCGCCGCCACCATCGGGATCTTCGTGCTTGGGGTCGTATTCGTGGCGACCGGATATGCCGGCGATGAAGTGATCGGAACTGAACGAGTCAGCAGAGGCGTATTGGCACGAGACATGGACCTCTCCCGTCTGACCTACGATGACGTCACCGGGTTGGTCGCCTCATACGAAGCAGCCCTCATCTCACAGCCTCTGACCGTGGTCGTGGAAGGCGACGAATTGACTCTCGATCCCGCAGACGCCGGTTTCGAGATCGATGAGGCGTCCGTCGCGACACAGGCGATGACAGTGCGAAGGTCAGACGACCTCATATCGAACCTCGCGCGCTGGGCCCGCACGTTCACCTCGACCATCGAGATCGAGATACCCACGACGATCGACGAGGAAGCGGTGATCGAGATCCTCGACGAGTGGACCGCAACGGTTCTCGACACACCTGCATATGAGGGCACCGTGAAGATCTCGAATGGGCGTGCAGTCCCGGAGTATCCGCGGGCCGGTCTCCGAATTGACGTCGAGGCGGCCATTCCACTCATCCATGGCCAGCTCGCTCGATCTGATCGAACGCCGGTGGTGCTGCCTTTGATTCCCCTTGATCCGGTGATAACGAACGCAGATGTGGACGCCGCGGTGGCTCAGGCCTCCGTGCTCATTGATTCAGCAGTAGTGCTCACGGCGGCAGATCGCGACGGCACGATCGTGTTCACGTCGGCCGGCCTAGCGAGTGCACTCTGGAGCGAGATCGTGCACAAATCCCCCGCAGTGCTCGAGGTTGGCCTTGATGCAGATACGCTACGCGAGATCGCCTCGCGATCGGCCGAGAACTTCACCATCCCACCGATCGACGCAACCTTCACCTTTGACGAGGAAACCCGCGAACTCTCCGTCGTGGCGTCTGTCATCGGCCAGAGAGTCGACCTGGACCGCATTCCCAAGGTGGTCATCGCTGCCGCTGAGGGAACCGGCAGGGGAACCATCCCGATGACCGACGGTGATCGAGCTGCCCTGACCACCGAGATGGCCGAGGACATGGGTCCCCTCGGCGAAGTGTCGAGCTTCACCACCAAGCACCCATGCTGTAGGAGCAGAGTGACGAACATCCAGCTACTCGCAGACGCGATCGGCGGCTCGATCGTCATGCCCGGCGAGACCTTCTCGATCAATGACACCGCCGGCGAACGGACCACGGCAGGTGGATATGTGCGGGCCGGTGCAATCATCAATGGTCGGATCCAATGCTGTGACAGCAAGATCAACATCGGCGGTGGCACGAGCCAGTTCGCAACCACGTTCTACAACGCGGTCTTCTTCGGCTGCTACGAGGATGTCTTCCACCAGCCTCACAGCCTGTACTTCAGCCGCTACCCGTTCGTGCGCGAGGCGACCCTCGGCTGGCCGCTTCCCGACGTGATATTCCGTAACGACTCGGACGCGGTTGTGTACATCCACACGGAGTACACGCCGTCGTCGATAACCGTCACCTTCTTCGGAAACAACGGCGGACGGACCTGCACCTCCGAGCGTTCCGGGAACACAGTCACGAGAGTCATGACACACGCTGACGGGTCCGTGACGACACAGGACTGGACATGGAAGTACCGGAAGCCGAAACCGGATCCAGACACCACCACGACGACCACAGCACCCGTCACCACCACAACTGCGCCTGTGACGACGACAACTGCTCCCGTCACCACCACCACGGCGCCTGTGACGACGACAACCACGACCCTGCCACCCACTACGACGACCGTTTCATAATCACGGAACCGATCGACTCCGGATGGGGTTGCACTCCTAATGGCTCCTGAGCGCGACACCCACCCATACCGCCTCCCCGGCGGCAAGGCATCAGTGCAATCACGTCGGGACCAGCTCCTCGGAACCTTGCGTGGAGCGTCACTCTTCGGCCACAGGTATCTCGAACTCCTGCGTGCGGCTCGATCGGGTAGCCGAAGACAGCTCCATGATGCCGAGAGGGATTGGTCCAGGCGGGCAATTCGGGCTGCGGCCCTGACCATCGAGACGCATGGCATGGATCGGGTCGACCGGTCAGAGCAGTACGTCGTTGCACCGCTCCACGAGGGCTTCGCCGACGTCCTTGCTCTGAGTCGGCTTCCGCTTGATCTGTCGTTCTCGGCCGCCGAGGAGCTGTTCGAGTGGCGTCTTCTCGGTCGCTACCTGAGGGCGTCCGGGCACAATCCCGTCTCGATAGACGACGGAGCTACGGCATACAGGTCAATGGTCCGTGCAGCGGAGCACGCGTTCGGCCGGGACGAGAGCTACGTCGTCTTCCCGCAGGGTTCGATCCTCGGAATCGAGACGGCCTTCTACCAGGGCGCATTCCACCTCTCTGCACGCACAGGACGACCCCTCCTCCCCGTGGTGTTGACCGGGGGAGCAACGGTGTGGGAACACCCGTTCTCACCGAATCTCAACTTCGGACACACGATTCGTCTCGAGGTCCTCGAACCGGTGTTCGCTACCGATGTGCTGCACTGCGCTCGCGAGATCGAAGTGGAGATGAAGGAGAAGGCACTCCGAGCGAATCCCGGACCGCGCCACTTCGACCCCGACCGCGACGGCTGGTGGGATGACTACCGCTACGAGATCGACCCCGACTACCCCGAACTCGCTGCGCGCGTAGAGAAGCACCGCGAAACGACACACGACTGACGACTGAGAATCGTTCATCGTTGGCGAGCGCAGCAAGCGGTCGTTTGTCGTATGTCGTGCGACTACTGTCGCATTCATGCCTTATGAGACCATCATCGAGCCGTTCCGAATCCACACTGTCCAAGCCATCGATCTCCCCGATCTCAAGGCCAGAGAGGCAGCACTCGAACGTTCCGGCTACAACCTGTTCGGCCTCCACGCAGATGAAGTGATCATCGATCTCCTCACAGACTCCGGCACCGGAGCAATGTCCTCCGCGCAGTGGGCAGGCATGATGCGTGGCGACGAGACCTACGCAGGTAGCAGGTCGTTCTTCCGCTTCGAGGAGACCATTCAGAACATCACGGGCTTCGATCACATCATCCCCACCCACCAGGGCCGAGCAGCGGAAAAGATCCTCTTCAGCGTGGCCGTCACCGAAGGGGATGTCGTCCCGAACAACACCCACTTCGACACGACCCGAGCCAATGTCGAGTATCAGGGGGCCGAGGCACGAGACATCGTAATCCCAGGGGGGACCGACCCTGCAACGATTCTCCCGTTCAAGGGCAACATGGACATCGACCGACTTCGATCGACGATCGAGGAGGTTGGCACCGATCGCGTCCCGCTTGTGATGATCACCGTCACGAACAACTCAGGTGGCGGCCAACCCGTATCCATGGAGAACATCCGAGCAGCACGGGGGGTCTGTGACGAGTTCGGGATTCCGCTGTACCTCGACGCGTGCCGTTTCGCAGAGAATGCCTGGTTCATCAAGATGCGAGAGGATGGATACGAGGACAAGACCCCTCGCGAGATCGCTCGAGAGATGTTCTCCTATGCAGATGGCGCAACGATGTCAGCAAAGAAGGACGGGCTCGCCAACATCGGCGGCTTTCTCGCTCTCAACGACGCGGAGTGGGCGCAGAAGGCTCGCAACCTCCTCATCCTCACCGAAGGATTCCCGACGTACGGTGGGCTTGCCGGCTACGACCTCGAAGCGATCGCCGTTGGACTCGACGAGGTGCTCGACGAGAATTACCTGCGCTACCGGATCCGTTCAACGGAGTACCTGGCCGAAACGGTCCTTGCCGGCGGGATGCCGATCGTCCAGCCTCCGGGTGGTCATGCGGTGTATCTCGACGCTGCCGCCGCGCTGCCGCACATTCCGCCACACGAGTATCCGGCCCAGTCTCTGGCGATTGAGCTGTACCGAGCCGGTGGCGTTCGCGGGGTCGAGATCGGGACAGTGATGTTTGGTCGTCGCGATCCAGATGGCGGACCGGACGAACCAGCCACAATGGAACTCGTTCGTTTGGCGATTCCACGCAGGACATACACCCAGAGCCACATCGACTACGTCGCCGAGGTCGTCATCGACGTGGCGGACCGCGCAGAGCAGCTATGTGGCTATCGCATCATTGAGCAGGCGGCGTGGCTACGCCACTTCACCGCGAGGCTCGAACCGATCTGAGGACTTGCTCAGTCAGGCAACCCAAGCAGCGACCGGAGCGAAGCCTTGAATTCCGGCGCTCGGTTGTAGTCGGAGTGTCCGAGCGGCTGTGGATAGGGGTCGCCCTTCTTCGGGTACACATGGGGGTCATCTGAGGGATCCGCAAACAGCCTCAGGTCAGGATCCGAGACGGGGTTGTGCAACGTCGAGGTGACGTCAGGGATCTCAGCGTTAAGGGGAAGACCCGTTTCCGGCTGCCACGAACCGCGTCGGCTCGTCAGCGTCTCTCCGGAGATGGCTCCGCCGATCGGATCGGTGAGTCGGTACATGTTGACCCACCGCTTGTTGTCGAGTAGCCCGAGCACCCGTGAAATCGGGTCGACCATGTGCGCAGGGAAGAGACGCACATACAACCGCGTGATCGGGCTTCCATGGGTGAGCAGCGAGACACGTCCAAGCCAATCCTGGCCTTCGAATCCATCGAGCGCGGCGAGAGCGAGAACGCTTCCCTGGCTATGCGCTGTGACCACGACGGTTGCCTTGCCATCGGCCCCGACACCGCCGCTCACCAGAGTGTCGATCCTTGTTCGCAATTCCGGGATGGCGCGTCCAGAGTATGACGGCGGCGCGAGTGGATGGAACCATCTTGGCCAGAAGGTCACGACGTCCCACAGTGTTCCGATGAGTCTGCGAGCCTGTTGTGATCCATAGGCTCGCCGTATTGCCCAGATCATCCCCACAGGGATGCCAACGGCAACGAACCATGTGCTCGCCGTCAACAGCGGCGAAGGAAGGCTCTCTATCACGGACTGCAGAGTGTCGGGCACAACCGACTGAACACCGAGAAGCACGATCGCGACGAGCATGGCGACGATGACCATCCAACCGAGAATGGACTCAACCACAGGCACGAACGCCCTGACATCGCGTGCCGTGCGGATCGAAACCAACCACTTCCGTTTCCGTTGGTGACCGGTGAAGAACGACCGGACATCCTCTCTGAAGCCGTCGGTTATGTCCTTCTCGAACTCAGACGCGCTCGTCGTGTTCTGCGGGATGTGTTGTGGCTTCCTCAACAACCACGTTACGACGAATGCGACGAATAGCAGGAGCACCCACGCAGTGGTGATCAGCCCAAAGGCGTCGTAGAGATACGTCGACAATATGGCTGGCCGCCCTCCCAGCAGACGAGCTGTCGCTGCGCCGAAACCACCGAGTATCGCAACGGCTACAAGGAACCCGAAGAACGCGGCAACCACTGAACCAAACGACCCGAAGCCCACGACCACCCGATCATCAGCACCCTTTGGCGCGAGCGGGGCTGCAATCGAGCGGGTTCGATTCGGGTGCGTCAAGACTACGACTGCGAACGCCACCAGGGTGAGGATCGACACGATCCAGATCCATCGCCACACCTCTGCGTAGGGGTCCAACGGGGTGTTCCTCCCCGGATCCTGATATCCGGGCCACAGCACCCCGACAACAAGAGTGACCACCACGACGGCGACCGTTGCTCGACGATGCCATGCCACGATGGTCTCAAGGCGACCTTGTGACGAGTCATCCGTCGTCGGCGACGGATCCCTGACAACTGTGATGCTCGCCGCTGAGACGATGAGCAGGACAAGAGCAAGCCACCCGATCGTGATCTGAACCCAAGGTGTGCCGGTCGGCTGCAACCAGGCAAAGGTCCACGCAAGGACCCACGCAAGCCCGGCGCCGCCGGCGGCAAGATGAAGCGAGGCGAAACTGGAGAGCGAGCTGCCACGTCTCCAGAAGGTCGGATCCGCAAAGGAATCCCTCCCGACAGCCTTGTAATCCTCAAGCGCATCTTCGTCAACGGTCTCGTATCGATCGACCGTTCGCCGGGTGAGGCGGTAGAGGACGAGTATGACGATCAACGGGATCAGTGCACCGACCACGAGCCTTCTCGCGGGCGCGCCATCGAACCACTCCCACCCGAATACCGACACGAACCACGTCGTTGATCGGCAAGACACATCCCCGCCGCACTGCCACGCTGCGAAGTCGATGGCCATCTGTCCTATCCAGATGATCGCATGCACCGTGACCGTGAGGCCGATGAGCCTCAGGAGACCGGTCGCCACACCGTGATATGCAGAGACATCTTCGCTGTTTGTGTCGCTCGATGCCGGGGGGAGCATCCAGCCAGCAACGTTGAGGAATGCGAACGGGGCAAGGAACACCCAGAACGCCCTTGATGCGGAACCGGCGGTGAGGCCACCCCACGAATACGCCTCCTGCACATATCTGCAATCGGAGTCAGGGTGTTTCAGACGAAAAAACGCCGCAGTTGTGTCGCCGCGAACGCGAACGATCTCGCCGGAGTCGAGCATCGACTCCGGTGGAGTGCCCCCGACACCATGAACCATCAGTTCGACGTGCAGGGAGTGGCCGGAAGACCTGTTCTCGTAGTCATGGACCTGACGCATCTCCTATGTCTACCAGACCGGGCGGTTGGCGACTGGGAAACCTGCTTTGTGAAATCTGCGTTGGGACGAGAGAGAGGGACCTCACAGAGGGCCCTCTCATGCAAACCGACCCACCGTGTCGGCGTTCTGATCGCTGCCGTTAACCGACGTGGGTTTCAGATGCCTCCGGCATCTGCCTTCGTGATGATCCTCTGTCGACACGGCGGCCGGTCTCAAACTTCTTATGTCTACCATCACGGTCGCGCCGCTGACAAGACGTGTCAACTCGTTTCTGGAGTCAATGCAGAACAGGTCACGGGCGCAGGACGAACCTACCGACCCGTCAGCTGTGAACTGTGAACTCTGTTACGCGTTAGCGTGGCCCCATGCAACGCACAGTCTTCGATTCGGACCACGAGCTCTTCCGCGAGTCGGTCAAGCACTTCATGGAAAAGGAGATCCTTCCGAACGTCGACCGCTGGGAACGCGACGGCAAGGTCGACAAGGAGATGTTCCGCAGGGCCGGCGACGCAGGGCTGCTCGGAATGGCAATACCCGAGGAGCACGGTGGCGGTGGGGTCGACGACTTCCGATACAACGCCGTGATCGCCGAGGTATTCACAGGTGGCGGTGCCGGATCGTCGAGTATGTGCATAACGCTGCACAACGACATCTGTGTGCCCTACTTCCTGTCCTACTGCAACGAAGAGCAGAAGAACAGATGGCTCCCGGGACTCGCCCACGGTGATCTGATGACGGCGCTTGCAATGACGGAACCCGGGACAGGGTCCGATCTCTCCGGCATCGCGACAACCGCGAGACTCGAGGGCGATACGTACATCGTCAACGGGTCAAAGACCTTCATCACGAACGGTATCAACGCCGATCTCGTGATCATCGTTGTGCGCACCTCAGATGATCCCCACGCCGGGCTGACGCTACTCGTCGTGCAAGACGGTATGGAGGGGTTCGAGCGTGGCCGAAACCTCGAGAAGATGGGTCTCCACGCCCAGGACACGGCAGAACTGTTCTTCAACGACGTTGCCGTCCCGGTTGCCAATCGGCTTGGCGAGGAGGGTATGGGGTTCTTCCAACTCGTGGCCAACCTCCCCCAGGAACGACTCTCAATCGCGATAGGGGCAGTCGCAGGCGCAGAGGCAGCCTTCCGGATCACCCTTGACTACGCAAAGGAGCGCAAGGCGTTCGGGCGCCCCATCGGGCGCTTCCAACACAACCGATTCAAGCTTGCCGAGGCCAGGACCGAGATCGACATCGGTCGTGTCTTCGTCGACAGGCTGCTCCAGGAGCACATTGCGGGCAACCTCTCGATCGAGCAGGCCGCAGAAGCGAAGTGGTGGACCACAGAGATGCTCCTCCGGGTCGTCGACATGGGAGTCCAGATGCACGGCGGGTACGGCTACATGATGGAGTACCCGATAGCAAGAGCCTACGTCGACGCCAGGGTCCAGACGATCTACGGTGGGACGACCGAGATCATGAAGGAGATCATCGGCAGGGGGATGGGTGTCTGACGCCTGACGGCTATGTCATTGGTCCCATGCCGACCTGTCGGTACGGCAGGTACTCTGCAGTCCACATTTCATCGTCGATCATGGTTTCGATTTCGTCGACATGATCCGCAACGCCTTCTTCGATGGCCCTGCAGGCAACGGCAACCGCCACCGCACGAGACACGTCGCGGACGTCGGCGATGTTCGGATAGAGCTGACCCCGGGCAACCAGGTCTGGTCCCGTCTCGTCTGCCAATGCTCTTGCGGCGGCAAGGAACATCCCGTCTGTCACCTCCCGAGCCTTGACGGTGATCACTCCAAGACCCATTCCGGGGAAGATGAACACGTTGTTCGCTTGTCCAACACTGTGCACCACACCGTTGAAGTCGACTGGTGAGAACGGTGAACCGGTCGCGACGATGGCACGGCCGTCCGTCCACCGGATCGCGTTCGATGGCGTCACCTCGGTATGACTTGTCGGATTTGAGAGCGGTAGAACGATCGGGCGTTCACAGTTCCTGCCCATGGCCCTGATCACTTCTTCTGTGAACAGTCCCGGGGTGCCGCTCACACCGATGAGCACCGTCGGGCGAACCTGTGACACAACGTTGAGAAGTGAATATGGATCCTCGGTCTCCTCCCATCCGGCTACAACCTCTGCGGGCGTTGCGAGGTCGGCCTTGATGTCCGAAAGGGCGCCTCGGTCCGTCGTCACCAATCCCCGGCTATCGAGTACGAACACCTGGCTCTTGGCTTGGTCGATATCGATACCCGAAGCAGCCATTGCCAAGGCGATCTGCTCGCGGATACCGTGGCCGGCGGATCCTGCGCCGACGATCACGACCCTGTGATCCGTGAACGGCGTTTCGATCGAGCGGGTTGCAGCGATGAGACCACCGACAACCATGGCAGCCGTGCCTTGGATGTCGTCATTGAACGAAGCTATCCGCTTGCGGTGACGCTCGAGATTGTTGAAGCTCGTGCGGTTTGCAAAGGCCGCCCACTGCAGCAGGGCACCAGGAACCACGGTGCACACGGCGTCCACGAACTCATCGATCAGCTCGTCGTACTCCTTGCCCCTGAGCCGGGGCTGGCGATATCCCACGTAGAGAGGATCATCGAGCAGCTCACTGTTGTTCGTACCGACATCGATCGAAATCGGGATGCACATCGCTGGATGGATCCCGGCCGCTGCCGTATAGAGGGCGAGTTTGCCGATCGGAATCCCCATTCCTCCAGCGCCCTGATCACCGATTCCAAGAATGCGCTCATTGTCCGTGACGACGATCACAGGCGGTTGCTCGACGGGGCGCGCCAGAAGGAGCTCGGCGATACGCCCACGATCTCGCGGCGTGATGTAAAGACCGTGTGCGGTTCTGTATATCCTGCTCCAGTGCGAGCATGCCTTTGCCACCACGGGTGTGTAGATCACCGGT
>SDBV01004557.1_pt1 | contig 19881 bp, 22 predicted proteins | sample 2277081 | NCBI WGS metagenome assembly SDBV01 (sample SAMN10402039, study PRJNA504765) | marine sediment metagenome | isolation source: marine sediment core GS10_PC15, 223 cmbsf | place: Arctic Ocean: Southern Knipovich Ridge | collected 2010
AAATACAACTACCTAATTTTCCATCTATTGCTGTAAAAGACTGAGCATCTTCATCAGAACCACTACGTTTATTTGAAAATCCATTTTGATTTGATTCACTATAACTATCTACAAGTACTGCCATTTATTCCCCCTTAGAAATTATTTGCAAGTGCTACTAAATCATATTTACTAGCATCATCATTATATTTAAGCCCTAGATACAGACATTTATCAGTTACAGTTGTTGTTGGAAAAGCAATATCCCCTGCCCGGAATATAGCATTATACCCTAACGCTCTCGGTGTACTATTGTCCAGAAATCTAAGGATTAGAGAATCCCCATCTTGGGGACTGCCTGTAGGGGCACCCACGGTAGCTCCGGCTGCCAATGCTTTTACTATGTGCTCAGTATATCTACTTCTTATAATTGGAGTAGGTGTTGCATTAGAAGCTTCAACTCGAATAGTCCTCAGAATATCCCTATCTTCTGGTACATATGGAGTAGCTATTGCGCCCTGTTCTAGTTTGGGGTGGGAGAATATAACTATATCACCATCATTTTTACCACGTATTTCTACAAATAAATTATCTGCATCTGCATCTGTAATAAATGTATAGGCAACTCTAATTGCATCTGTAGAATCTAAAGTATCAACATTGATATGTATATTACCTGCTACAGCTCCATTGTAACTTTTAGCAAGAATACTGGCAAAATCCCCAGCAGTTGCTTTATAATCTATTGCAAATGTATATTTGGTGGAAGGCAAAACTTTGAGCCAATTAGTTGCTCCAGGACTTATTATTATACCTTCATAAGTAGTACCAGTACAAGTTATTGTTATTTGATTTCCTTGTCTTCCTGGGAATAAGGTATCTACCGCAATTGCCAATGTTGGAGTTCCACTTAAAGCCCACCACTTAGGGACATTTGTATCAATATTATAACTTTCAAAACTCTGATTTCGGAGTAGATTCCTGCCATATTGATGTCCTACAAGTCCTGTAATAGCAATTTCATCCCCTCCACCATCCTGATGTGAAGCCTTATGTGCCTGGGGAGCATTACTCCCTGTTACGTCTGCACCTGATGCTATCGCATCAAGCTTTGTAATTTGAGTTGCGGTTGCTACTCCTTTTTGTCCGGCTGTAGCATCTTGTATATCATCAGTTCCATCAACATGATCTGGTGCATGAGCAGCCGGTGAAGTAGTACCACCGGAAGCTTGGGTACATCTTACCATTACAGTTAAATCCGTACCTGCATCCCCCGAACCTATCTGGTCAATATCTATTGTAACTTTATCATTTTTCGCAAGAGCTGTTACATCCGGTGTATCTGATGTATCCGTAAATCCGGCTATAGCAATTTCGGGTCGTTTCCCTTGGTTTGTAAATATTGTTGTACCATTTTTATTTACATCTACTATTATACTTGTTCCGGATGGATCTCCCTTTACTGAAATATAAACCTCTGTAATAGTTAAATCGGTTGCAGCATATAATTCAAGTGTCTTATTAGCTCCTGCTGTTATAGCCCCTGGAACTGTAAAAACAAATTGGCCATAGATTTCAGCCACACCTGCACCAGCACCTGCTGTAACATCTACATAGTTCTTCGTCGCAGGGTGATAGTCCGAGGTGGGTGTATATGCATTATTAGTAGCTTTACCTAAATATACTGCACTATGATCATCATCATCCAGACCTGCCAATGAACCATGATCAGAAGTACTTAATGCTACTCTTGATATTACTTCATCTCTCCAATCAATATAATTATCTCCCTCTTCGGTGCTTATTACTTGGGCATTAACAGCACTGGCATAACTTGTATTAGTTTTAAAGATAACTGTAGCTATAGGTCTTATCTCTGTTAATGATAAATCATCCAGTATCAAAGAATTGATTTCAGTCTGTGCTCCCGCCCTTGCAGCACTTTTAGTTGCATAATCTGCCTGTCCCATTATGGCTATCATAGGAAAGTCTTTTTCAGTTGTAGCAAAAATATGACATAATACAAAATTATTATTAACTACTTCTGTAAGTTGCCAAGCCCCCCCTGTAAATTCATTCCACGCAAGTCGTGTAGTATTAGTTCCATCAAAAGTCCTGACACTAAAGGCTGCTTCGGTATGTTTCTGCCATTCAGCACTGGCTCCTAACATATAATAAATCGGCAATCCTACAGTTGAAGTAATAGCGCTTATAGTTGTATATAAATCTTCATCAGATACAGCTCCGGCATCTACTCCAAATTGCGCATCAGCAGTTGATCCACCGCCATCTACACTCATTGTATTTAAACCTAAGCCTCTTATATAAGCTAATCCTTCAATAAAATGTAAATAACTATGGGTATTTGGTGACATACCATAGCCATGTCTATCCTCCTGGACATAGATAGCCGTAGAAGCTGAAGTGTCCCAGTAAATTATAGCTACAAGGCATTTGGTTCTAACAGCTGTGTCGTAATCATCATTTGTAAAATTAGCAGTTGCTGTAAGAGTTGAGCCATCATAAAAAATAAAATGCATACCTTCTACATCTGTTATCTGAACAGTATCTCCAGAAGTTGTATATTTAACACCTGCAATCCAATATTCAAAAGTAGCTCCTGTAGGTTGTATAGATAAAGTTCTATCAGGTCCTGAATCGGTCCAGGTTAATGTGGATGTAGACTTTGTAGCAAATCCATTTTGATTCCATTCAGACCTTAATGGAGAGTCTCCTCCTCCACTAGCATCTATAGCATCTGCTACCCACTTTTTATGAATCGCTCCATAGTCTGGAATAGAACCATCGCTAGGAAGAATAGGTCTGTCGGAGAATGTCTTAACTCCAGCAATCGACTCGTTTCCAGTAGTTTGTACGTAGGTTTGTACTAGTTTGATAGCAGGTACAGAGCGGTCTATTAGATACCCTCCATGTATGTCTGTCTCTATCATTAAATGGTAGGTGCCGCTATCATTAAAGATAATAATTGCGTCACTGTCTGTTAGAGTAGGAAACGTATCTGTTTCTTGTAGTACTGTAGGACTGGAGAAGTCCCACCACAGGTACTTCTTATTACTATTCCCATTTGTAATAGTGTATGTGATGTTTTTGTAGGATACAGTCACAGCACTCCAGGATACGTATCCTGCTGACGGGTCGTTACTTGTTACTATCATACTATTACCTCCTTATAAAATAAATCCATATGATTCTCCTACCTCCCCTGGTAAAGGCTCTGTATAATACCAATCCGGGTCAAACCAACGAGTATCGAAATCACAGGTAGCATTTGTTAATCTTATTTTTACTGGCTTTAATTCTGAACCATAATCAAAAGTTAAATTATAAGCAGAAAGCCAATAGTAAATAGACCCCACTCTTCTTATTGTACTATTAAAGGGGGGTATACCTGATGTAACTATTATACTATCTTTAACATCCCCATTGTATATTATTGAGTAAGTCCGTGGATAACTGGGACCCCCCGGTCCGTAGAGTAACCTGAAAATAATAGGATTAGGGTCTCCATCTAAATAAACCATTATATCTGCTATATTCTCATTTGAAGGTAAAATCTCTACATAATGCTCAACACTTAGCCACCAATCTATATTATAAGTAGTTACTTCCTTTTCTCCATAACCACCAACTGCATCGTGATGTATACGCCAACCCCCACCACCTACTAAATAATCCCAAGTAGAATTAACTAGTGTCCATAAATCCCTATCACCAAAATCATCTAATATATAATCTACCATTATATGCACCTCACTTGTAGAGTTAACCGTTTTGCGTTTCCATCAACAACAGATATGCCTAGATTTAGTAAGTCTTCTTTAGCTAGAGGTACGTTACCAACTGCTGACCCTAGCTGACTTCCTGCGAGGATGGATACTGAGCCTATAGAACTACCGTTTCTGTACAAGTTGATAGTTACGGTACTGGATACTCCTCCGGGCTCTGGCTCTGCTACGTAAGCAACTATTTCTACTGCTGTACAGACGTACGGTACAGGGAGGACCGGCCCTTGGTAAGCATTTACTACCAGTACTCCTGAGATGATAAATACAAATGCTGGTAGCCTTATTTGGCTAGGTAAGAGCCAACCCATGTTACCTGGAAGATTCCAGTCTGAAGATAGAATGTACCCATCTTCCCCAATACCTGGCGTAGGTACTGGAGTAGTTTCTAGAGGCTCATTACTTTTCTGCACTTCTATCTTATTTATTTTTAAACCGTCTGTTAATGCTACAGTGGTAGCTGTAACGACAATACTAGTAATAGCCAGGTCCTTTCTGGCTACACACGTAGCTATCTGTCTAAGCCAACTGTTAAGTAGACTACGCCCGTCGTATGTTAAACCTACTACACAAGGTATTACAAAAGTATCTACAGTACCATCACTATAAGTTACAACAGCATGCACCTGACCTCTTACGTTAGCATCCCATAAGTCCTGTGCAGTGGTAAACTTAAAATCTACAGTAAGCTTTATATCTACTGGTAAGTCTCCTACATCACTAGCTAACAAAGTTTGTGCAAGAGAAGCATCCGAAGCTAATAGGAAGTAGTATGTACCGTCGCTACCTACATGCATTAACGTGGGCCTAACGTGAGCCATCCACCTGCCCTCATATTCATCTACTTCTGGTCCTATTTTGTGCCTTAAGTCTATAGCTGCAGTTGTGCCGCCTACTACTGTTACATTAACTGCAGTCCATCCAGTTGTATCTCCTGTCTCTGCAGAAGGATTAGTTAATATGTTATCTTCGTAGGCCATTACGTTCCCTCTCTTGCAGTTTTTTTAATACCTCTGATAGCGCAACGCAGTCCACCTGTGTACCAGTAATTTAGCCTTATAGGAACTATCTGTATAGTTCCTACCTTATCGGTAGGATTTTGTATAGTCATAACATCAGTTATCTCTATTGATGGGTCTCCCCTAGTACCTCCGGATACGTAAGCTGTAGCATCACTTACTATAGGTAGTATTAGCTGTGCATGCTCTCCCGCTGCACTAGCTGTCTGTACTAAGTAGTTGTCTATAGGTAGAATCTTGGACCCTATTAGTGCTAGTGCAGTAGCGTCCTGCTCTGTTACCTCGTCCTCTACAGTTTTAATAGGATGTCCGAATATTTCTAGGTTTACTGTTTTGGCTACGCCAGCTACGTTAGCAACTGTTAGAGACATACTCCACGTTCCTATAGTCATGCTACTGATGCTAATGTGTGGGGCTTCTGAAAGCTGTATGTAAGCTACAAACGCCACAGGAGATTCTGTAAACCTTAAATCATCTAAAGTAATTCCTGCCGCTGGTATAGTGAGTTCTTCTATCTTTAGTAACGAGACTACACTTCCTATATATGGGGTTTTGTACTTTACACTTACTTTCGAATATATCTCTTCGGTTTCTTGTGGGACTTCAGAGTCGAAAACCATATCGGTATCTGCAAATGTAACTACTGAACTGCCTACAATACGGTTGCTGGAAACTCTCAGTATATTGTCTCTAGTCATAGCTATAGTACAGTTGAAGGCGCCTGCTAGAACGTTTAAGGCTCTTAATACCTTACCTTCAGGAAACCATGCTATAGGTACTACAGTAGTTAAAGTCGCGTCTATTGAATACTCTGCCGGGTCTAACCCTATTGCTCTAAATAAGGTGTTTAGAATAGTAATTTGAGTCTGATTTTCCATTGTAGGAATTTGAGGTACATCCTCTTGTCCTAGTTCGTACAGTCTATCGTGACATACTATGGTAGCAAATATAGAGTTAGACGGAGCGTTCCAGTCACCTGTCCAGAACACCCCTAGAGGTATCCACTCGTAACTACCTTCCACTAGCAGTCCTAAATATGGCTCTACTTTTACGTTTGGAACTAGCTTTTCGTAATATGGGCCAGCTTCATAAGTGGGTACAAACTGCTGCTCGTCGTTTCGTAGTGCTATAGTTATTTCGTTAGAGGATACTCTGCCTAGTGGGGTTTCTCCTTCTGCCTGCCCCTCCTCTAAGAAGTGTATACTCTTTATGTGGTCTTTATCCAACTGAGTTGGAGGATTCCCCTCACCGTCGAAGTATATGTCTACCTTAGACTTTATATCTCTTTGTGCTGCTAGGATAGCAGTTTTATACTCTGCTGTAGTAGTTAACATTATTCACCTACTGTTCTATTAAGTCGAAGTTAAAATCTACCCACTTCCACTGCGCCTTTCCTGCCTCGTCCGAACTATGTAACTTAGAAGGTTTACGCCCTGAGTATACTGTAGCATCTTTAACTACATTATTTTCACTGTACTGTATTGGAAAGAACATGTTAGTAGAGTCTATTTCAGCTAGTATCTCGTCCATGTCGTCTCCCTCAATTACGGGATAGCGGAACAAAAACTTCCTCTTCTTGTCTATCAGGTCCATAGTCATAAGTCCTGAAGCCACTCGTCCAGAGTCTGTAATGTCATATCTTTCAATAACAAACTCTACAGGCTTTGTAATTGTTACTCCTCCTAGTTTTAATAGCAATGCCATTTATTACACTCCTGTTCTTTTACCTTCACCTTTTCTTACCTTATATAGATTTCTCTCTAACTGTACATAGTCATCCCTATCCATTTTAACTAGTACATAGTCTGAGGGTGCCTCTCCACCGCCTCCTACTTGTCCTATCTCTGAGGCTATCATACGTGCAAAAGGAGCTAAAGCTCGTTCTGTTAATGGTGCCACCATTTCCTTTCGTCCACCTTCACCAACTCTTATTATCTGCTCCTTATCTACTACTGTACCATGTTGTGCGCCTCCAAATGGGATAAAAGTTCCTCCACCACCTGCACCCGCACCCGCTGGAGCAGGGATAGACCCAAATCTAGATAGAGCTGATTGGATAGCAGCCCATACTGCAGATGCAATAGAAGGTCCTAAGATAAATCCTATAGCTGCTACCAGTATTATTGATAAAGCTTTTACTAGACTAGTTAGCCATGGAGCATTATTTTGTGTTCTTAGCCAATCACGTACTGCGTAGAATGCGTTTATGATAGCCACCTTTATAGACTCCCCTATAGCAGACCAATCCAGGTTATTAAACCAGTTAACTGCTGCACTGTCTATTATTTTCTGTACTAGTATTGCAAGTACCGCTCCAAGTAGCATAGTAGGCATCACTAATATAGCCTTTGTGAGTGATACTGCGAGTGCCCGTGTTACTGTAGATAAGTCTCCTGTGGCAACAGCTACTTCCAGACCTTCTACTAGTTTTAGCATATACGTATAGGCTGCTTCTAGAGGTACTGGTGCTTCATCAATAGCTCTTCCTAAGGCTTCTCGTAGACCTTCCAGAAAGCCTGACAGGTCTATATCTATTGCACCTTCTAGAGAGGGAAATAGCTTAAGGTTCCACTCCCTGAATATCTTTGCAAGCTCTGCGAGTTTCTTTAACGCCCATGCCTTTACTGGTTCCCACTCTAGTTGTGGTATTGGAAACTTAGGCCACGTCCAGGGAATAGTCCAAGGCCATTTTATATCTGCTAAGGCTCTTTTAATTCTATCTAACAAATCAGCTAACCAGGATGTATGCTGTACTACATCTTCTATATACTCTTCATCTCCGAAAGGTTCTTCGGGGAACTCTGGAAACTCTGGAAGCTCAAAGCCTAACTTTCCTATACCGCCTGCTGTGTCTGGAATTCTATACACTTCGTCGAACGATAGTAAGAATTTTTTAATCTTTGTATCTGTTTCCTCTACCTCATCCCCAAACGCCGCAAAGCTATCTATCAGGTCTTCCATTGACATCTCATAATCTGTATAAGCGTTTGTACCTACTCTAGCTGAAGTTGTAACTGCGTCTAATGCTGTCTTTATCCCAAAGAATCTAGCTATGGCACCCTGAAATCTGTCTAGCATTCTTGTTCCCCATGCACTAGTCATGGCGAGATATGCAATGGCACCTGCTACTAAGGTAATAATAGCAGCTACTGGGTGAGCAGATAAAGCAACGTATACTGCACGTATAGCAACAGCCAGACCATGCAGTAGTTTAGATACTCCTGCCGCTATACCTAGGCCTACTATAGCTTTAGTGAGCATACCTACGAAACCTGCTACTAGTGTAGCTATCCACAATGTCCCTAATACAGTTACCAACAACCTGATAAACCCAGTACTCTTCAGGGCACGCCCTGCTAGTCCTGATATTAACTCCATTAACCTTGTCAACGGTGGGAGTACATATGTTAACATCCTCGCAAAATATTCTAAGGTAGTTCTTAATGCGGGACCAAATGCTTGTATTAGTTTTACTATTGCAAGTCCTAGCTTCTGGAAGGAGCTTATCAGGATAATTATCGTTTGTCGTATCTCTGGAGGGAATAGTATCTCGAACACACCTTTGAACCCTTCAACTTTGAAGGTCTCTCGTAAGGCCTTTACAAACTCACGAACCCCTGTCAGCACTTCCCTAAATCTCTCAAATAGACCCGCTAGCATATCTTTGGAGAGGAACAGTATGTAGTCACGAATGGAGGAGATTAAGCCTGATGTGGTTAACTCCATCTCTTCTGCTGCACCTCTATACTTTGCTATACCTCTTAGTATTGCAGGGATGGCTACTTCTGCTGCGATACTTAGCTTTTTGAAGTCGTCTCGTGTCAGTCCTAGTTGCTCTCTTAAGATTTGGTATATAGGAATTCTAGCAGTTACAAATCGTTTTAGCTCCCTGCCGGTTAATTTACCTAGAGCCAACACCTTGCCAAAGGCCTCTGCTAGGCGTGACATCTGATCTGATTCTCCTCCAGTAGCAGCAGATAGGTCAGCCATCAACCTTAGTGTAGGAATTAATTGTTCAGGTAAGAACCCCATCGCAAGTAGTGTCTGTGCGGCATTTTGAGCAGTCTCATAGGTATATGGAGTTAAGGCAGCTAAGTCCTCTAAAGCCCTTATCATGTTGTCTGCCAGCTCCTGTGTTCCACCTATAAGGTACTTGAACGCTACAGCAGCACGTTCTAACAACATGCTAAAATTAATTACTTCTTTACCTGCATCCTGTATAACCCTTATTAATCTATAGAACCCTTGGGCTATTAAAATACCAGTTATAACTCTGGTAGTGTCTTTTATGTATCCACGAGCAGTCCATACAAACGTAGCCATTGCCTTTTTAGTTTTCTGCATCTCAGCCCGAGGACGCTTACCAAAGGCATCTGCTATAGCCTTTCCAGTCTTTTTAGACTCCTTTTGGGCATGCCTGTTAGCATCTGTTACTTTCTTCTTGAATCCTGCAGTAGAAAGCTCATACCTCGCGCGTAGCTCACCAACGTCTCCTGCCATGATACCTCACTTTACCATACTTCATCTATGAATCTCTTTTTAGGCTTCGCACCGTGTGCTTCTGCATATACTTCTCCTAGAGCTGCCATTTCTCTTGGAGTCGTCCTCCAGAAGTCATATTCAGTCTTCCTTAGTACTACTGTACCCGTGTACTTGATCCATCTCCAGTCCCAGGGGTCTTTAGTGGAGAACTCTGCGGATTGGATGCCCCTGAGGATTTTTTTGCCTCCTCCACCTTACCTTCGTCCATCTTCTTCTGGGCGGCTGCCTTTCTATCCTTTATTATCCTTTTCTGGTCATCTGTCAACTCTGGTAAAGATGATTCTATAGCCTCAGTCATTTCGTTTGAGATAGCATCTATTTCTGGCATTCCAAACATAACGCCTACTTCTCTAATTGTAAGCTTCTCATTTTCGTGCCGTAGCCCAGCCCACAGTACAACCCTCATGGCCGTAGGGCTGCCTTTGCCTAGTGCAACCAATGCCTTATCTATATCATCGTATTGCGATTCAATGTCAGCAAAGGCATTTAGGTCGTACCGTAGGCTGTGTGGCTTACCGTCTATCACTACTGGTACAGTTTTAGTTCTAACTTTGTCTACATTACTCATAGTTATTACTCCTTGTTTTTATCTTGTTGTACACTTATATTACGATGCATCTGGTCCGTCAACAAACCACTCATCTCCAGTTGCGTCTACATAGTTGTCGTCATTAGTGTCTGTCTCTTTAATCCAACCCTGGTCGAAGTCTCTCTTACCAAACTGTCCAACAAGAGTTTTTGTCTGGAAAGTTATAGTGTCTTCCTTGGTCTGATGAGACAGGTCAGGCTCTTTAAACTTGCCCTTAACAAGCCATACATATCTATACCCACCGTTTGACTTGAGTGCTTTAAACCCAATTCCCAACCACGGAGGGGTGGCAGTGGCCAACCGCAGGAGTACTCCTGCAGTCATAGTATGACCTAGTAGTATTGCCTGTAACGCGAGTGGTATATCTGCTACGTTTAACTCCAACTCTATGTTTCCTAATGTAGCTGCTACTATCATTGGTCCATTGTCCGCGAACAAGGTATCCAGAGAAGCGTTTGGACCAATATTAGCTGTTATAGCTCCTGTCATCTGCACAGGGTCGCCGTAAACAGCTCCACCAGAAGCATCACTAACCAGTAAGGCGTAATATAAGTTATCCAAACCTATAGGTACACCAGCAATAGGCATAATTTCCTCCTTTATTCATCTCTATGGGTTACTACACCCAAGTTCATTGCAAAAATAGTTCTTTTAGATTCATCCTTTTTCAGCCAGAATGGAGGGTTCCTAGTAGTTATTATACTCCATCTAGAGGCTGGTAAGTATATGATTCTCTTTTCTGGTACATCTAGCAGGTTGAAAATCCCCCAGATAGCAACCCTAGCGGTCTCATATTCTGCGTCCCTCTTCAGTATTTGAATTGAACGGTTTACAGCGTCATTTGTGAATGCTCCCGTACCTGGATAGTCTATCACAGCTACACAGCTGTCTGGGCTATCTGGTAAGATAGTTCTGCATATAGTAGGATTAGCTCCTGTAGCTACCCCATAACCATTGGTAGCTAAGTATTCTGCTAAATCTAGTAACAGTTCTTTGGTCATCTTACCTTACCCTCTTGATTGCTAAAGCTGCTGATATTTCCCAGTGTAGTAGGGACATCATAATATGCTCTGACATCCGCACGGGTACCTCTAGAAATTTTGCCTGTCCTACGGGATGATGCTTTGCTAAGTCCTCATGAACGTAGAACATGTAGCTGGACACTAGTTGTCCTGTTCGAGGGTTTACTCGGTCTGCTGGACCTCCGTACCCTATCTCTGCTGTTACTACCTGTCCAACTAGCTTAGCAGCCTTTTTGTACTGTGCCGCTGCAAGGGAACCAGTATGGCGAGGAACGTAGCTGTCACACATTATACCTACCTGGTCAACTATCTTATCTAGTGCTCTAGCTCCTGCCTGTACGCTGCCTTCCAGAGCAGCTAGTACATTTTGCTCTAGCTGTGCTACACTACTTTTGTCTAATGTAAACTTTAATTTCATTATAGATATACCACCAAGTAATCTAATGTGCCACTCTCATCATAAAAAGGACCTAGTGCTTGTACCGGACGATCTTTTCCACTTACATAGAACTTATCATCTTCTGTAATCCCAGCAGCTATAGAGTCTTCACCATCTATGTAAAGTTGCTGCAGAGAAGTTATCTCCTCCTGTCTAGCGTTTCTGACTATCTGTGTACTGCCTACTATATAACAATTAACACTAGATGAAGCTCCATAAGCATCTTGGCTTACCCCGTCCCTAGATAACCACTTATAGTAGTCTACATCTAGCTGCAGCCAACCAGTAAAGTGTTTCATAGTTTTTCCCATGTTATCACCTACTTATTGTCCATAGAGCCCTTGGTGAAGGTAGGCTGCACTAGGTCTGTATCTTCCTGGTCTGTAGTCTTCTCATCCTGTGATAAGCCTCCAGCATAAGTGCTTCCAGAACCTGTTCCCTTAGCTCTTAATCTCTTTGCTCGCTTATCAAACGCCTTAGACTTATCACTAAGGTCTACCCTGACGGTACCTAGTGCACGGTTAGCCTCACGTGCAAACTTTGTAGCTAGAGCTTCACAGCATCGTGCGGCTGCTCCGAATATAGTCTCCTCCTGAGCAATAGCATAGTTTATCTCAGCATCCTGCATCAGTTGGTCAGTAGAGTCTATATCTCCAATCTCCCAACGTACTTTCTCTAAGGTACTAGCTGCTGGGTCACCGTTCCATGTAAATGACATGTTTTTTTCACCTACCTATATTACTGAACAATACCATTATAGAAGAATCCGAGTTCATTGGAGATAACGTTGCAATCGAAAGCCATCTCTCCTTCTATTCTTTCTGTACCTCTGCCTAACCAAGGCATTGGTATTCTAGACATCGTGTTGCCATATGCACCTGCACCGAGCAAACCGGTCCATGCGAATATGTAACCAGCAGTAGGTTGGTGTAGTCCAGGTTCAGGGGCTGCATAGACTAGCATAGCATGCTTGCCCATTATGAAATCGGTACTTTCTGAGGCTCCCTTAGCTGCTGTATTTCTGACTGCTTGTGCTATCACAACCTTATCTACATCAAATAATGCAGCCAATAGCTCTCTAGTAACAATTCCCCTCTCGGTGTACTTGATTCTATCTAAGATGTCAGCGTGGTTTCTTAACGCTTTATAAACCCAAGGACCTATAGATAAGACATTAGGTTTATATCCAGTAACAGCTTGGATAGTTATCTGTCCGTAAGCTATGTCATCTATTGGGGTAGAACCTGTTGCATCCCAATATTTGAACTCTGAAGCAGCAACATCTCTTGCTGCAGCTCCGTCAAACTCAAAGTTCCATATACCAGAAGTGAAGTACCTAGTCGCCCACTCTATCTCTCTTCTAAGTAACATCTTCTGGGTTACGAACAGTGTGGCGTCCCTATCTGGCGCCAGTGGAGAGTCAGCGTTTGCTCTGTCTCGTGCGGTTACGTCTTTGTGGTACCCATAAGTCTTACAGTAGTAAGTTGGGGTATTATCTATCTCGTAACCTCCACCTGCAGATTCAACGCCTGCTATTCTCTCTTCTGCTTCATCTCTAAACCAGTCCTCTTTTAGATACACGAAGTACCTATCGGACTCCTTTTGGACCCTTACTATAGGAAAAACCTGGTCAGCAATGAAAGCCGTACTCTTTTGTATATAGGCTACACTAATATTGGTTAGTGGCCTATTTACATGAATGTCTAAGTTTGTAGGATTTGGCATTTAAAGTCACTCCTTTCGTGTTTTCCCTTTAACCTTTAAGTAGTAAGGTGAACTGCACTCCTGCAGCTCCAGCACCTTGTAGGCAGATACCTGCCCGTTCTCCTGATGTTTTGGTAACGAACCTGCCGGTGGCGTCGACTTGCACCTCGGCACTTGCGGCGATAAGAGCTCCTGCTTTAGCCTTAGTTATACCACTGTAGCAAACTTCACACGCCCGGTTTGCTGCATCAGGTACATCTTGCAGGACACCTACTATCGGATCTCCAGTACTAGCGAGAACTACCTTCGCGCTAGTGTTCAGCTTCACTCCATAGTACTGATAGGAGCTTAAGTCAGCATTTGCGATTAATGTTGCACTGTGTTTAGCTAATTCGTATGCCATGTCTTATTCTCCTTTCTGTATCTTTGCATAGAGCTTTGTATCCGACTTACAAGCATCGTCATAGGCCTGCTCGTAAGGGATATCCTTAGCTTTAGCAATTGCATGAGCCTTCTTTTCCATTTCCTGTTCAGAGGTTCCAGGCTCTCCTTCTCCGTCTGCACCCATAGCCTTCATTATGGTAGCATTTTCCAGTATTACAGCATCTGCTGATTTCAGTACCTCCATAACCTTGTCCATCTCTTCTGGTGCAGATTTGGCAAGGTTCATTAAAGTCTCGCCTAACTCTTCAGGCTTAATAGCTAGCCCTTTGAATTCTGAGGCTTTCTTAATGTACTCTGCCTTCTTGATGTCCGTTTCGAGCTTCTCTACACGCTCACTTGACTTCTTAACCAACTCTGAAGTTTCGGTAGCGTCCTCTTTAGACTTCTCTATTTTCTTCTCTAACCCCTCAACATATTCCCTTATTTTAGGGTCAGCATCTTTTAGAACGTTTTCCTCTTTCTTCTTCTTGTCTTCCTCTGCTTTCTTCTGAGCCTCTTCTGCGTCTTTAAAGCCCTTCAACTCGGTGTCTGCAGCTTCCTTAGCCTTTGTAACTTTTTCAAGTTCCTCAGCAGTCTTAGTAGCTTTCTCTACGTCTGCCTCGGTAGCTTTAGTAGCTGCCTCCACGACACCCTTTTCCTCGTCTGACAACTTTTCTAGGATGTCTTCCATTTTTGGCATATTCCCATCTCCTTTCGTGTTTGCATCTCGCTTAAATAAAACTATCTTGGCGTCTGGATTAGCACCTTTCTTACATAAATCGACGCTTTCGATAATTAAGCCCTCAAGCTTACTGGTCATCTTTGACCTCCTTTACAATTGCTCTACCTTCTATAGAGAACATTTCGTAATCTCCCTCCTTTACTTTATTATATAGCTCCCTATCTGGGATGTAGAATCCTACCCATGCTGCTTCTGGTAGTATCTCTCCGGGTAGGCCCATCTTTTCTAATTTCTCTTTAGTAAAAACCATAGATTCTATTAACAGTCCTTTGCTCTTCAAGATGTGATTTACACCCATCTTGCGGAATACTAGATTATAAGCATACATTGCATACTCTAGCTGTTCAGTATCTATTTGATGATCTTGAGAGTCTGTTATCTGCTCTCCTGTTTTTCTAATAGATACGTTAGCCCAACCAAATACAAGTTGCTCATCATCATTTTTGTATAGTACTTCAGACTTCTTAAACTTATCAGGTTCTGTAGCCATACCTTGACGTATTGCTGCCTTTCTTGCAGCCATCTTACCTGCCTCGTTACCAGCAGTGTAAGTGTAGCACTTACCTGACTCTCCATACTTATATCCCGGCTTACCGCCTTCCTGGCAATTTGCTATCGGCATTCTTCGCCTCCTCTTCTTCTTCCTGCTCTGTCTTATCAGGTTTATTTTCTAATAGTACTGCTCTACGTTTTAACTGTTCGTCAGTTAGTAATGGTAAGTGAGCGACCTTCCTTAAGTAGTTTTCAAGTTCTGGGTCTGGGAACATTTCCATATTAGTTCCAGATAACATTACTATATATCTTCCTAGCTCTCTTAAGTCTGGTACCTCTATCTCTCCAGGTACCAGTTTAGGGTAATCTGTAAATCCTTGAAATCCATTTAAGTCTACTAGCTTTGGGATAGCGTACTTATTAAATGTGTCTGCTATGTTCTTAATTTGAGCTTCTAATGCAGAAGCCAATAAGCTCTTCTTTACGTCTGCTAATGCATACGAACCTACTTTCTCGGCCCCTAGCATTACAATATCTGCTAACATAGTAACAGCTATCCTCTGGTCGTGCCTGTTTATTACTTGATTAGTATCTATCTGACGAGAACCAGCAGAAGACATTAGTGCTAATTCCCAACCAAAAGGTTTTACTATTCCATCATTTTCATCTCTCCTAATGTTTCTGACAATTCTCTCTGAGTTCAGTTTTAAAGTAACCATTCTTTCATCTTTAGTGTTCCATATGTTTACACCTTCAGGAGGAGTCATTACCGGTAAACCTGCTAGTTCTCTCTCTATACCTATCGCCTCTATTTCCTCTATATGCTTCTTGAAAAACCAAGGACGATATGCTACACGTAGTAGAGACTTACCCTCAGGGTTGTTTCTTGCAGTGGAAGTCCTAAACAATAAAGACTTCACCAATGGTATCTTACGAATCTGATTGTCTGCTGGAGCTTGCTGCGAAAATGCACTCACTCCCCCGTCTTCATCAAAATGCCACTCATACCAAGAATCCTGAGACCTTACAGGTATCTTTCTCCATCCTATGCGGCCGTCGGTATGCTTGCTTCTAAACTTAGGATTCCTACTATCTCCTCTCCTGTACTTGTAGATTACTTCATGCCAACTCCACCCGTATGTGAATATACCTAGTATTTCATTTATAGTGTTGTGCCATGTATTACTCATATCGTGCAGGCTGGTATCTACATGGTCTCTTATTTCTAGGTCTATACGTTTCTTCCCACCCGCCTCTACAACCCAATCTACTCCTCTTACTAACATTTCCAACATATATAGTACAGCCCCAACAGTAGGGTCATTGTAAGACATTTCTTTATATACTTTAAGACATAGAGGCATTGTTAAGGTAGGTAGAAACTCTTCATATATACTACCATGGTACCTATCTCTGTCTAGCCCTATAACACCTGTTTCTCCAAACCCTACAGCTGTATTATATTTAGCTATACTTTCTGATTCTTGCTCAGCCATACTCAGTTCCTTTAATTGTTATAATAAATGTAACTAACTCCCTCTCCGGTATTACTAGCGTCTATATAGATATCTAATTGACCTCTACGCAGGGTGATTGGGATTTGCTCATTTTTAGATAATACGAATCCGTTAGAACTATCTACATCAGAATTCCCTAAGTATATATACCCCGAGTTTGTCGGTAAAGCCTTTACAATTAAAACAATATCCGCGTCATCTATAGCCATTAGTAACTTTGCGGTTCCCGCTGCAGCTACTACAACCTGATTAACGGTCAATGCAGTCTCTTTAGCCATATTACCTTACCTCCTTTTTCAGTTGACATTATTCCTTATGCATTAGCCCCCTGCCAATACGATTGTCCTTCTCCTACCACAGAGGGTACCTCCTCAGTACCTATAGGTCTTGCTAGTTTGTTGTATGCTCCACTTGTACTGTCTACCTGGTCGTCATGTACACCAAATGGGAACACCTCTAGCTCATCTAGATAGGCATTATTCCAAGCCCCTTCAATCAACTTAATCCTTCCCTGCTCTGCTGCTATACTTACTGGTTTAGCTCTTGTCTCTTTATCCCCGGAGCTAGTCTCGTATTGAAACATATAGCTTTTTAAAACTTCTTTAGCGTAATACTCTACTAAAAACTTTCCAGCATCTCCTGGTCCCTGCTCCATCCAGATATTTGTGTCGTACCCGTCAAACTGTGCCGTTTCCTTCACAGTGGTCTTTACTGTAAAGGCAGTCTTCCGGAACCTTATAACACTAGGTATCCAGAATACTCCTCCATGTTCTATCATATTTAGTCCTACTGTCCAGTCAGGGTCTGGGTTCTTTTTCTTAGGCTTGGTTCCCGCTAAATCCCACCAGCGCATCTTATTCAAATATACGTCTGTTGGTAAGCTTGTTAGAGGCACTATGTCAAACCAGTCTCTACTAAACAAAGACCCAGTAGTACGAACTGACCAGTTTCCATTTAGTAACTGCTCCCTCTCAACTGCAGTAAGCTTCCATAGCTGTTTAGTATAGCTCTCTTGATCTATATATGGGTTATCCCTTAACATAGCAGGGATGAAAACTTTATCCTTGGTGTTTGTGTCTACTCCAACTACGAATCTTTTCTTTACCCACTCATGACCTGGACCACCAGGGTTACTAGCAGACCTAAACCTCAGTGGAATCATCATCTGAGTAATGAGCCTCCTGTTTCTACTAAATAAGTAGGTATAGCACTGTTCATGCATTTGTGTAAGCTCATCAAAACCTACAAAGTGGTATGCTGCACCTTGATAACGTAATCTGTCATCTACGTGCTCTAAGTAACCAAATGATAGGGTAGCGCCAGACTCTCTAAATGTAAATATATGCTCTTGTGCATTCCAGTGCACCTCCCCAGAAGGCCTGTAAGGGAATAGCCACTCTTTTGCTCTGGTCATCAACGCCTCAGGTAAAGCTAAGTCCTGAAAGGTCCTTCGGAATAGGATAGCGTTGTATCCCGGTATGTCAACGAACTGTAGTGCTGCCATTAACAGAGCATCACTCTTACCTCCTCCAGCAGCACCTCCGTAAAATGCCTCTTCACAATCTAACAGCAGGAATGCTGTTTGCTTCGGTGTAGGTACGTGAGGAATATATTTAGTCATCTTTGGAGTTAGCGCTGTCTGTAGCTGGCTCACATACTCCGCGCTCATCTCCGCTACTATTATTCTCTGTTCGTCCATCTTCTTCCACCACTGGTGCTTCTACAATTTGTTTAGTATTCTCTTCAAGTACTCTAGCTAGTTGCCCAGTATCAATTAATATGTTAAGTATCTTTTGTAGCCTATCTACATTAACCTTCCCGCTATCGCCTGCTGAAGCACTAAGTGCAATATTTTGGGTCTCTGTATTTACTTGAGTAATGATAGTATTAATATTAGCCTTATCTGCAACGGCTATAGACTTGTCTGGAGGCATTCCTACAGAAATTCTGCCAAGTTTAATAGCAGTCTCTATCCATCCTAAAGCACTCTTAGCAGTTAGCTTAACAGGATTTTCCTCAGTGCCTCTAATGAATGTCATACATATTTCAAAGATATCATTAGCAGCTTTATAGTGTTTATTCTCTAGTAATACCATGTTCCTATTTCTGGTAGCTTCTCGCTCCATCTGTATATACAAGTCAAACGCCTTTGCTCTAGCTTGCCAATGAAATGCTTTGGATAAGTCTGTTATATAACTTAATGGTAAGGCCATATTACTAGCCGTTTTGGTTAGTGACCTGAGGGAAGCACTTAACTTCTGGTCACGGTAGTTTTTAAAAGAATTAAACCAACCTAGTAGTTCTCCACCTAATCTATCCCAAAGTGGTAATCCGTCTACTACTGGATGTCCCTCCGTGTACACTATAGGTACAACAGCATTGTTCATTGTTTCTATATTTAGTTCGTCATCTAAAAAACCTGATTGGAGTAACACTTGCGGGTCTACGTAAGACAGTGGTAGGCCGTCGCTATTTGTAGGAAGGCTAACCTGCAGGGAACTTACGTGTTCTCCTAGAGCTTTAATTACCTTCTTGCGGTCTTCTGTAGGTTGTTTATCTGCGGGTTGTGCTTCGTTCACCTTTCCTCCAGTAGTTACAGGTACAAAATTTTTCTTACTATATACTATTATACTATAACACTAAAGAGTAGGTCAACACACTAAACAAAAAAGTACGAGGAAAGATTGGGAGGTTTATCTGCAGTCTTTGTAACCACAGTTAGGACAGACAACACAACCTCTATGCTGCTGTAGAGGATAACCGCATCTAGGACAGTATTCGTAAGTATTTTCCATCATACGGGTGTTCCTTTTTATACCTTGCCTTCAACTTACGTTCCTTAGCTATTGCTCTCTTAATAAGTTGATGTACTCTTGCTGGGCTTAGCTTAAAGACGTCAGCTATAGCACATATACTAGCCCCTTCATAGTACATATCTAAAATGTTTGAATTACGCAGAACCTTCTCCCCTGTTGTTTCTGGTCCAAACTTATTTCTAGACTTCTTAATTAGTTTATACTGCTTAGGAAAATACTTCCTTAGTATTTCTTGAACTGTAGTTCTGTCGATGCCAAATATATTAGCTACCGATACTTGAGTATGTCCTGCTAGAACAAGTGTAAGTATATCTGCATTCCTTTTTCGTTTCTGTCTTGTTAGACTGCCTTTCCTACCTCGTCTATCACGACCTACGCGTATTTTATTACTACATGTATCCATTACTTTCCTCTCCTATTCCACCATGAGTTAAACCATGTATCCTTAACGTAGGTCTTAAAACCTGCTACAATGGGAGGTCTAATGATACATATCTTTACAACCTTAATACCTTTTGCCTCTAGTTCCTCAGCTATCTGCTTAGCCATAAGGCGGCCTCTTCCTGCAGTACGAGCGTGTAGTCCTAGTACGTAAGGTTTTTTATCTGCCTTCCGTTTTGTCAATCTAATATACTCCTTACTTGACATAAAATATGTAACTATTCTACCGTCCGTGCCACAGGAGTTGCAGATTCCAGCTATAGAGATATGGTAGAGAAAAGGTAGCTTCTCCTTATCTGCACATCTTTTGCATAGTCCTATTGCTGTCTCCATTAGTACTCATCTCCTTCTTG
>SDBV01004558.1_pt1 | contig 19880 bp, 24 predicted proteins | sample 2277081 | NCBI WGS metagenome assembly SDBV01 (sample SAMN10402039, study PRJNA504765) | marine sediment metagenome | isolation source: marine sediment core GS10_PC15, 223 cmbsf | place: Arctic Ocean: Southern Knipovich Ridge | collected 2010
GAAAGACAAATAAACTAGCTCCGCTAAAAAGCACCCCTAAATCATCAGCCTCAACATACCCTGGTAAAATAATATCATTTTTATACTCTGAATCAGCTATTTTCTTTTTGATTTTTTTAAAATCATATCCTTTCTCCCCAGCTAAAATGAGTTGATATTTAGAAAAAATATTTTGATTAATTTTTATTTTACTTCCTGTATTAGATAAGGGCTGGATTAGCCGGTCCCTGAAACGTTCATAAGCTTCAATAATCCGCATAATATTTTTTCTTGATTCAAGAGTTCCCAAAAAAAACAAATAATTTTTTTGGATATTGTATTTCTTCTTTACTTTTTTGATTTCTGATAAAGTTCTTTTTTTAAAAAAACGTTGATCAATACCGTGATATATAATTTCTATCTTTTTCGCGTCTAAATTAAAGATTTCTTGCAAGTCCTTAGCGGTTGATTTAGAAACAGCGATTATTTTTTTGGCTTCTTTGAGAACATTTGGAACAATGGTTTTCAACAGACGAGATTTTTCTGGAAATGTTAATTCGGGAAATTTATAAAAAGCTAAATCATGAACAGTAATTATACCGGCCCCCTGATAAGAATGAGGAAGTGATATGTCTGGCGAATGAAAAACATCTAATTTTTCCCTGTCTAGTGTTGCATTGACTAAAAGATTCGAAAGACTTTCGGGCATTAAATTTTTATACTGAAGAAAAGGAAAAAATCTAATTAAAACATTTTTTTGTTTAAATTTATCTAATCTTCTCTTTTGAACTGAACGGTCAAAAAATAAAAAATAGGTGTTTCTTTTATCAATTTTTAACAAATGCCTGACTAATTGATATGTATAATGACCGAGTCCGGCCCCTTCGCCTTTTTCTGGGTGTAAAATTGTTCGACAATCAATACCAATACGCATAATATTATAATATTATACCTTTTTGTTTCATTCGTAAAGTGCTATAATGGGGATATTATGAATTCAATTACCACTAATAAAAAGGCTTATCACGACTATGAAATCTTACAATCCCTTGAAGCAGGGATTGTCCTTTCTGGGCCTGAGGTTAAATCTATTAAAGGCGGACGAATTAACCTCTCTGGCGGTTATGTTAACATTGATTCAAAGGGGGCTGTTTGGTTAATAAATGTTCACGTTGACTCCTATGCTCCTGCGGCTCAAGTACAAAAAGATTATAACCCAACCCAAAACAGAAAATTACTTTTAAATAAAAAAGAAATTGCCTCTTTAATAGGCAAAATCAAAACCAAAGGGTTAACAATCATTCCTCTTAAGGTTTATACTAAACACCGTATTATTAAAATTGAAATTGGTTTAGTTAAGGGAAAGAAAAAGTGGGATAAAAGAGAAGACATAAAAAAACGAGAAACAAAAAGAAAAATAGAACAAAGTCTTAAGAATTATTCTTAATCTTCTTTAAACCTTTTAAAACGATATAAGCCATAACACCCCCTACTAGGGCGGTTACTAGTTGTGGCCAACTCATTATACTCGCTACCTTGGTGGCGACTTCTTTTTTTAAAAGCAAATTAATAACAACCGAACTAGTAGTAAAAAGGAAAAGAAACTTTAAGACGCTAGCCACAATTACTCCTAACCAATAATTTTTGTTTCTTAAATAGGCAAAGGTAATAATTAAAATCGCAGTTGGATAGCATTATAAAAGGTATCATTGGGGCTAAAATGGCGGGTAATAGGCCAGTTGACAAAGCAATTACGCTGGGAATTAAACCAATTAAAAGAGCGTATTCTATTCCCAATAAAGAAACCGCAATAAAAAGAATTGCATTAACAATTGGTCCTGTAACGGGCTGAAAATGAAATAAAGGAGCAATGGTTATTACACTAGTCAAAAAAAGAAATGCTGTTAAATTAATAACCATTTTTTTATTTAAAATTAAGGTCTTAATTTTTTCCATAAATATAATTTTAAATTAATTAATGTTGTCCGGGAGGTAAAATTTTAACTCCCTGTTTTTTATTTTGTGAATATTTAGTGTGGCAAACCGAATGAATCTTTTCCTTTTTATTTAAAAATCCTTTATAAACCTTTTGAACTATCGGATTTTGGTGTGCTAATCTAATATTTTTTCTTTGATCAACCTTGTACAATCCCTTGGCCCGCCTCGCTCTAATTTCTGAATCAACTGGAACCGGCTGGCCTCCTCCGCCAACACAACCTCCAGGACATGCCATTACCTCAATATAATCATAAGCAGAAGGATTGCTTTTTAGCTCTTTTAAAATCCTTTTAGCTTGACCAGTGCCGTTAATTACAGCTATTTTAAGTGTTTGATTTTTGATTTTGATCTTGGCCCTTTTAATCCCATCCATTCCTCGAACCTGTTCAAATTCTACTCTTTTTAAAGGTCTATTGGTTATCTTTTCCGCCGCTGTTCTCAGGGCAGATTCCATTACTCCACCTGTTGCCCCGTAAATAACTCCCGCTCCAGAAGGAAAACCCAAGGGCGTATCCAGCTTTTGAGGAATAAGTTTTTTTAAATCAATCTTTTTCTTTTTAAAAAGACTGGCCAATTCTCTGGTTGTTAACACGTAATCTACCGGCAACAAACCATTAATTTTTAGCTCTTTTCTAGTAATTTCGTGTTTTTTGGCTACACAGGGCATAATAGAAACAACAATAATCTTCTTAGGGTCAATGCCTTGTTCTTTAGCCCAAAAAGTTTTTATTAAACCTCCTAAAATTATATGCGGCGAGCGAACAGTGGTTAAATTTGGAATAAATTCAGGAAAATAAAATTCAACAAATTTTACCCAAGCAGGACAACAAGCAGTAAACATGGGCAACCTTCCTTTTCCTTTTAGCCTTTTGACAAGCTCTTCTGCCTCTTCAACCGTAGTAAAGTCCGCTCCCACACTTACATCAAAAACTTTTTCTACTCCAAGTTTTTTTATCCCTGCCACTAATTTTTCAGTAATAAGCATACCTAAAGGAATGTCAAATTCTTCGCCAATACTTGTTCTAATTGCAGGAGCAAACTGAACAACAACTAATTTGTCTTTTTGTTGAAATGGTTTTTCAATTTCTTCAAATTCTCCAACTGCTTCAAAAGCACCAGCCGGACAATGAACAATACACTGTCCACAATAAATACAATCTTTGTTTTTATCTTTAGTGGGTAATATTTTTGTATAGACTCCCCTGTCTTTCATTTCTAAAAACCCGACTCCTTGTTTTTCACACATTTCAACACAATTATAACAATCAATGCACTTGGAAGAATCAAAAATAAGGGATTTCCCGAATTGATAAACTGGAAAATCTTTTTTCCTGTCAACAAATCGATTAGTCTTTAGTCTTTGTTTCTTTGCCAAATTTAAAAGTTGGCAACGGGCTTCCCAAACACAGTCATTACATTCTTCAAAATGTTGGGCAAAAATTAATTCTAAATTGATTCTTCTTGCTCTCCTGATTCTTGGCGTGTCAGTCATAATTTCCATACCTGGCTCAACTTTAATAGAACAAGATGTTTGTAAATCTTTAATACCTTTTATTTTAATAACGCAAATACGACAATTAGACTTTATCTCTAGGTCTGAATGATAACAAAATGCTGGAATTTCAATTCCATGTTTTTTGGCCACCTGAAAAATTGTTTGGCCTTCAAAAGCCTGAATTTTTTTTCCATTAATAATTATTTGAAATTTTTTATTCATTTAGATTGAATGACCTTTTTAATTAAAGTTATAAACGGCAAAGCTACATTTTTTCCAAAAGGACAAAAACTGGTTTGATCTAGAACAAACAATAAATCCATAAGTGTTTTTTTGTCCAGTTGTTTTTGGTTTAAAATTTGCCTGACACGATAAACTCCCTCTCTACAAGGAACACATTTTCCACAATTCTCTTTAAAAAAGAAATCAATCCATTTTTTCATTAAAGAATTTGGATTGGTTTTTTTAAGATTATAAACAAAAATTGTCCCGACTCCGCCTGTTTTTTGGTTTAACTCCTTTGAGAGCAAAATGCGGCCACTGGCTCCTCCCCCTGCCTGAACAAAAAAGTCAAAATTAGGCCAATTATTTGTTTTTTTTAAAATCTGTTTTACGCTTAATTTTTCTGACAACTCATAAACGCCTGGATTCTTTACCCCGCCTAAAGAATAAAAGCGCGTCTTTTTATACTTATTTTGAATGATTTGGGCTATAGAATAAAAAGTTTCTACATTGTTGACTAAGGTAGGATAGCCCCAAAGTCCTTTTTCCGACGGATATGGCGGACGAGCTTGAGGAATAGGATCGTTTCCTTCTAATGTTTGAATTAAAGTAGTTTCTTCTCCACAAAGATATCCGCCTTGTTTTTTAAAAATTTTTATAGATAAATTATTAACCTTAATAATTTTTTCTAATGATTTTTTAAATTTCTGGTAATAGTCTTTACGAAGATAAATATAAGCGGCACTATGATCAATGGTTTTTAAAGCAATTCCGATTGCTTTAATTAATTCCTCTGGATAATTATGAATAATAAAACCATCTTTAAATGTTCCTGGTTCTCCTTCAGATCCGTTACAAATAATATATTTCTTTTCTGCTTTGGTTTTCTTAACCATTTCCCACTTTAAACCAGTAGGAAATTCTGCTCCACCTCGTCCGGTCAGGCCAGAATCTTTTATTTTTTTAATTATATTTTGAGGATTCATAGATTATTTAAAAATCAAAAATCGGGGTACCCGGAATTGCACCGAGACTACATTCTCCCCGAGAACGCGTCCTACTGTTAGACTATACCCCGAGAAAATTAAGACCCTAGATTCATTTTCTTTTTTAAAGATTTTAAACACTTAGTACAAATCTTTATCCTCTTGCCAGATATCATTTTTGTCTGTAAATTTATATATTGTCGCCTCTTTGTGGCGATATTTGAATGGGATCTGGTAAAGCTTGTTTGTGTACCACGTCCACAGATTGAACAACTTCTTGCCATAATTGTATCTTTTAAATATTTTAATTTAGTATATAATATCTTAACACTTTGAACTTATTTAGCAAGTATGACTGAAATTTTTATTTATATCATCATTGTTCTCTCTGCTGTTTTCCATGAATATGCTCATGGTTGGGCAGCTTATCAGCTTGGGGATTCAACAGCCAAAGATGAAGGTCGCTTAACCTTAAATCCCCTTGTTCACTTAGACCCCATTGGGACAGTAATCCTTCCTCTTTTTTTATTATTTACCTCTGGAATGTTTCTTGGCTGGGCCAAGCCTGTTCCTTATAATCCTTATAATCTTCGAGACTTAAGATATGGAACATTAAAGGTAGCGGCAGCTGGACCAGGAGCGAATCTTTTAATTGCCTTAGTTATAGGCCTTATATTAAGGCTCTTTTTGCCAATCATCTCTAGCTATAGTATGGTTCTTCCGTCTTACCTTGGTTTTGTTGTTTACGTTAATATATTTTTAGCTTTATTTAATTTATTACCTTTTCCTCCTCTTGATGGTTCAAAAATATTCGCTGACCTCTTCCCCAATCAATGGAAATATTTTATGCAACTAGGGATGATGGGTATTTTTATTGCTCTTTTTATGGCCTTTTTTATACTTTCCCCTATTGCTAATTTTATTTTTAAAATAATTGTTGGGCAAGGATTTATATTTTAGACCTTGACTTTTAAAATAATTGCTTTAAAATATTATTTACAAAGATTAAACTCTATTAATTTATGCCAACAATTAATCAATTAGTCCGTAAAGGAAGAAAAAAAACTAAGAAGAAATCAAAAACACCTGCTTTGCAGACTACTTTTAATATTTTAAAAAGGAGAAGAAATGTCATAGCAAAAGGGCAACCTTTTTTGCGTGGCGTTTGTTTAAAAGTCACCACTCAAACTCCTAAAAAGCCAAATTCTGCTTTACGAAAAATTGCCAGAGTCCGACTTTCCAATGGGATGGAAGTAACCGCCTATATTCCTGGAATTGGCCATAATTTGCAAGAACATTCTGTCGTTTTACTTCGTGGTGGACGAGTAAAAGATCTTCCTGGCGTCCGCTATCATATTGTTCGTGGAGTTTATGATTCTGGGGGTGTTGAGAATAGAAAACAAAGTCGTAGCCTTTATGGTACAAAGAGAGATAAAGTAAAACAAAAGGTAGAAAAAAAACAAGAAGAAAAAATTGAAGCCTAATCTTATATTATGCGTGGAAAACAAGCCCCAAAAAGAAAAATTAAACCCGATCCCAAATATCATCTTCCTCAATTGGCTAAATTTATTAATTATATTATGAAAGGCGGTAAAAAAAATACTGCCACAAAAATAGTTTATCAAGCATTAGATATTATTAAAGAAAAAAGTAAGGGAGATCCAATAGAAATTTTCAAAAAAGCTATTGAAAATATTTCTCCTGTAGTAGAAGTGCGATCGCGTCGAATTGGTGGAGCCAATTACCAGATTCCATATCCAACAAATGAATCTCGTCAATTTGTTTTAGCTTCACGATGGATTATTGCCGCTGCTAAAGCCAAAAAGGGCAGCAAAACTATGGCCGAAAAACTAGCCGAAGAACTTTTAGACGCTGCTGAAAAGCAAGGCTCTGCTATTAAGAAAAAAGAGGACATTCATCGCACAGCCGAAGCCAACAAAGCCTTTGCTCACTTTGCAAGATACTAGTAGTTATGACTTCTGAATTTTCTTTAGAAAAAACTCGAAACATTGGCATTATTGCCCATATTGACGCCGGTAAGACTACTGTTACCGAGCGTATTTTATATTATACAGGGAAAAAACATAAAGTTGGTGAAGTACATGAAGGACAAGCAGAAATGGATTGGATGGAACAAGAAAAAGAAAGAGGGGTAACAATAACCTCAGCGGCAACAACTGTCTTTTGGACCCCTGACAAGGGCAAAGAAACTCGTATTAATATTATTGATACTCCTGGACATATTGATTTTACAGCCGAAGTCCAAAGGTCTTTAAGGGTCCTTGATGGAGGAGTAGTTGCCTTTGATGGTGTTGCTGGAGTTGAACCACAATCAGAGACTGTTTATCATCAAGCTGAAAAATTTAAAGTTCCTTTAATTGCCTTTATAAATAAAATGGATAGGATGGGAGCTGACTTTTATGCTGACCTAGATTCTATTCATGAAAGATTAACGCCCAATGCTTATCCTATTCAATTACCAATTGGAGCTGAAGCAAATTTTAAAGGTGTTGTTGATTTATTTACTCGTAAAGCAAAATTCTACTTAGACGAAATGGGGAAAAAGATGGAAGAGAAGGAAATACCGGCTGAATTAAAAGATAAAGTTGAAGAATATCGTCATAAATTAATTGAAGCTATTGTTGAACACGACGAAAAATTAATGCATGAGTATTTAGAAGGTAAAGAACCAGAAATAAATGAATTAAAAAGAGTCTTACGTCAAGCAGTAATTCAAGGAAAACTAATCCCTGTTTTGTGCGGTTCAGCCCTTAAAAATAAGGGGATTCAATTATTATTAGACGCTATTTGTGAATATTTACCTTCTCCTTTAGATGTTCCTCCAGTAGAAGGAATTGTTCCCAAAACCGAGGAAAAACAAATCAGAAAGGCAGATAAAAATGAACCATTTGCTGCTCTAGCTTTTAAAATAGCCACTGATCCTTATGTTGGTCGTCTTTGTTATATTCGCGTTTATTCTGGTTCTTTGAGTGCTGGGTCATATGTTTTAAACACTACTACCGGCAACAAAGAAAGAGTGGGCCGAATTGTGCAAATGCATGCCAATAAAAGAAAAGAACTTAAACAAGTCTATGCTGGAGAAATCGCCGCCATTGTCGGAATTAAAAATACCAGCACCGGAGATACTCTTTGTGATCCAGATCATCCTATTATCTTAGAATCTATTACCTTTCCTGATCCAGTTATTTCTGTAGCTATTGAACCAAAGACTAAATCGGATCAAGAAAAAATGGGCCAAGCAATTACTAAATTAATAGAAGAAGATCCCACTTTTAAAGTAAAAAGTGATGAAGAAACTGGACAAACAATTATCTCAGGCATGGGTGAATTACATTTGGAAATTATTGTTGATCGATTAAGTCGTGAATTTAATGTTCACACTAATGTTGGTCAACCAAGGGTGGCTTACAGAGAAGCTATTACTGCCGATATTCAGGTTGAAGGAAAATATATTCATCAATCAGGCGGACGAGGTCAATATGGCCATTGTTGGCTTAAACTTGAACCAATGGAAAGAGGAAAGGGCTTTGAATTTGTTGATAAAATTAAAGGAGGAGCTATCCCCAGAGAATATGTTCCTGCTATTAAAAAAGGTGTTATTGAATCAATGGAGGCTGGCGTTTTGGCTGGTTATCCAGTTGTTGATATGAAGGTAACTGTTTATGATGGTTCTTATCATGATGTCGATTCTTCAGAAGCCGCTTTTAAAATTGCTGCTAATCGAGCGATTCGCGATGGGGTGCAACAAGCTAAGCCCATTCTTTTAGAACCTGTTATGAAGGTTGAGGTTGTTGTCCCTGAAAAATTTATGGGCGAAATAATTGGCGATCTTAATTCTCGTAGAGCTCAGGTCCAAGGAACAAAAACCCGAGGACAGGTAAAAGCAGTTGATGCTTTAGTTCCTTTAGGAGAAATGTTTGGCTACGCCACGTCTTTACGGTCATTAACTGAAGGTCGTGGAAGTTCAACTATGGAATTTTTCCATTATGCTCCCGTACCTAAAAATGTTCAGGAAAGTATTGTTGGAGAGAAAGTTGAAAAAAAGGAAAAATAAACGATTTGACTTTTTATTTTAAAAAGGGTATATTTAAATGGGGGTGAAAGGAATCGATAGGAAGTTAGTGTTAAAAATAGCTTTTTGTCCTGAGAAAGACACAAAAATTTTCAAAAAACATAATTGCCAACAAAAAGTTAGCATTTGCTGTAGCTTAAACAAGCTAAAGCCGTTAAGACTAGAGACTCCTCCTATTTAGTTATTGACGTCAATCTAGAAGGATCGACATTTTGGTTGCCTGGATCAAAATGTTTAAAAAATCAGGATAGAGTTTAAGAATTTTGTCTTATTTCAATTCTAAAACTTAAACAGAACAAATAAGACTATAAAAGTAGATATTTTTAACAGCGCTTTCTAGACGGGAGTTCGATTCTCCCCACCTCCACCATTTAAATTAAAATAAATAAATAATAAATTAAAGTTTAAATTTGAAGTATTATCGCCTTAATAATAAAATTACTGCTCCCAAGGTTTGTTTAATTAATGAAAAGGGGGAACATTTTGGCAATGTTGATATTAATAAGGCCTTAGAAATGGCTCAAAAGAAAGGATTAGATTTAGTAGAAATCGGACCAAAAGCAAATCCACCAGTAGTAAAGATATTAGACTTTGGTCAATTCAAATATGATTCAAAAAGGAAAGATCGTGAAAAGAAAAAACAAAGTAAAACAAGTTTAACCAAAGGTATTCGTTTAACCCCTCGTATTGGTAAACATGATTTAGAATTTCGAAGAGATAAGGCTAAAACTTTTATTGCTGAAGGATATAAAGTAAAAATTGAAATGATCCTTAGGGGAAGAGAAAAGGCACATTTTGACTTAGCCGAAGAAAAATTAAGAGAATTTATTGATTTTTTAAAAGAAGAAGCTAAGATTGAACAACAGCCCAAGAGACAAGGAGCTCGACTGACCGCTCTGATTTCTCCAATTAAATAAACTTAATTGCAAATTATGCAAAAAACGCGCAAATCAATTGCTAAAAAAATAAAAATTACTAAAAATAAAAAATTCTTGCACCGTACCTGCGGGCAAAATCATTATAATGTTCGTGATACAGGAAAAAAAACAAAAAATAAAAGAAAATTGAAACCATTGAGCAAGGGTTATAGAAAAACTCTTAAACAACATTTAAAATAACTAATTATGCCAAGAGTTAAACGAGGTAAAGCTCACTTAAAAAAAAGAAAGAAACTGCTTAAACTGACCAAAGGTTATCTTGGCGGAAGAAAAAGCAAGATTAAACTGGCAAAAACAGCTGTTCGTAAAGCCGGGGTTTATGCTTATCGTGATCGCAGAACAAAAAAAAGAGAGGCTAGGGCTCTTTGGCAAATTAAAATTAACGCTGGATGTCGGGTAAATAATTTTATCTATTCAAAATTTATTGATAGGCTTAATAAAAACAAAATTGAACTTGATCGAAAAATATTAGCTGATTTAGCAGAAAATTACCCCCAAATCTTTAGTGAGATCGTTAAAACGGTTCGGTAGATCAATTGGTTAGATCATCTGCCTGTCACGCAGAAGGTTGCGGGTTCGAGTCCCGTCCGGACCGCCACTTAACATAAAAAACCGCTTTTAAGCGGTCTTTTTTTGTACAGAAAATTATGCACAGGTTAAGCATTGTGATTTCTTGTCCTTGTGGTATTATTATACCACAAAGGTCAATATATTAATAATAACAAAAAAATTATGAAAAATAGCAATTTACAAAAATTTGGTCAAAAACTAAAAGAATTACGAATTGATAAAGGCTTAACTCTTAGAAAAATGTGTAAAAAGGTAGATTATGACCCCAGCAATTGGAGCAAAATAGAAAGGGGCAGAATCTCTCCCCCATCTAATAATAAAATATTGAATAAATGGGCTGAAGCGTTAGGGCTAACAAATGCTATAGAAATTGAAAAATTTATAAGCGACGCACAAGTGGCACAAGGCTTGATTCCATCCGACATTATGAAAGAAGAAAATATAACAAACTATTTGCCAGCCTTTTTTAGATCTATAAAAAAGGATAAGATGACTAAAAAAGATATAGAAGAATTAATAAAATTAATCAAAAAAAGTTAAATGGAAATCCCGTATCTCAGCGAAGAAAAAATCATAAAAATAGTGAATAATTTTAGAGATAAATTTTGTGGCGATTCAATCCCGGTAGAGATGGAGGACATTATAGAATTAAAATTAGAAATCGTACCCATTTTATCTCCTGGGTTAAAAAATTATTTTGGTATAGATATGATGATTATGTCTGATTTTAAATCTATTTATGTTGATAATAATAATTTTTCAGACGAAACTCAAAAAAATAGATTAAGATTTTCTTACGCTCACGAAATTGGACACCTCGTTTTACATAAAAACATTTATCAAGAACTCAAAATAAAAAACAAGGACGATTGGTATATTGTAATGACAAAAAAACTTACTCCAAAAATTATCAAAAGGATTGACCTTCAAGCCGATATTTTCGCGAGAAACCTTCTTATACCAAAAAAAAGATTAAAATTGGAAAAAAATAAAATATTACAACTTCCCGAAATAGAATTATTACTAAAAACAAAAAAGATTTCAAAAGAAATATTGACCGAATTATTGGCCTCACAGTTATCAATTATCTTTGGTGTTTCTTATATGGCTATGTTTGTAGCTTTAGACAGACTTTAAATTTAAAGACATCATTCACTTTTCAAGTGCCGTTTCAAACATACTCAGATACCATTTTATTCTAAGAACGATTTTTTAATAAACATTTATCAAAATTTATCTTTGTCTCCTCCCAATCCATGGTTCTAAAATCGTCCCGTAGACCCCGCCATTTAATCATAAAAACCGTATTTAACGGTCTTTTTTGTTATTACAATGCTCTCAGGAGGAATCGAACCTCCATCGCAGGCTCCGCAAGCCTGTGCTCTATCCGTTGAGCTATGAGAGCGGTTTAAGTTAAATCTTTAACCAACGGTTTAAACGGTCAATTAATGTTTCTTCAGGCCTGTCTAAATCTTCCTCTAAATACCTTTTTAAAATCTTACGAACTTCTATTGGATCTTGTTCTTCTAAAGGAGCCGAGATTTCTGGTGTTAAAGCGCTCTTAAAATCAAAATAAACCCTTTTGATTTCCGGAGGCCTGTAAACTAAACGAAAATTCTTAATCTCTGACCATTCATAAAAATTTAAACCCAGCATTAAACCATCTTCGAATAGTTTTAAATCAACTTCCAGAGGGACTCGCTTGAAATGAAGAAAAATTATCAGACCAAATAAGACCAAAAAAACAATGAAAAGAAAATTGCTACTCAAAAATGAATAGATAAAAACAGAAATAAAAATCAAACCAATGACTATATACCAAAGTGAGCCTCTTTGATGCTGAGTATATTCAGGAAACTTCCAATTCAAAAGAATTTGACCATGGTCTTCTTTTTTAATAGAATCTTCAGGCATAATAAATTAGTTATTTCAAATTATGGCGGAAGGGGTGGGATTCGAACCCACGGTACCTTTTCAGGTACAGCAGTTTTCAAGACTGCCCGATTCAACCGCTCTCGCACCCTTCCTATCTGGCGGAGAGGGCGGGATTCGAACCCGCGGTACGGTTTAACCCGTACAACAGTTTAGCAAACTGCCACTTTCGGCCACTCAGTCACCTCTCCAACTCAATAATATTATATTCAATTTTTAGTAAAAAGTCAATTAAAACTTGATTTTTTACTAAATTTAGAGTAAAATATTTATCTTAAAGACTTATTTATGCTTACTCTTAAAACATCTATCACTGAATTAACCCGTGTGGGTAAAACCATTGCTCAGCAGATGGGAAAACTAGAAATCAAAACAGCTGGAGATTTATTGACTCACTATCCTTTTCGTTATGATGATTATAGTAAGATTTTGACTATCAAAGACTTAAAAACAAAAAAAACTGGGACTATTAAGGTAAAAATTAATTTAATTGCTAATCATCGTTCCCCGAGAAAAAAAATGATTATTACTGAGGCAATTGTTTCTGATCAAACTGATTCCTTAAAAGTAATTTGGTTTAATCAAGGATTTTTAACCAGAACACTTAAATCAGGACAACAGATTTATTTGGCGGGCAAAATTGATCATGATAATTATTATGGTTTGCAATTAACCAACCCTTCTTATGAACTTTGCAAAGATAAAAGCCCAATCCATACTGGCCGTTTAGTCCCAATCTATCCTAGTACAGCAAAATTAAGTCAGAAACAGGTTCGTTTTTTAGTACGCCAAATATTACCATTAATCCAAGAAGTTCCTGAGTGGCTTCCAAGAGAAATTAAAACAAAATATAATTTAACCAGCTTGTCTTTTGCTTTAGAACAAATCCATTTTCCTCAAAATCAACTTTGGCTAGAAAAAGCAATTCATCGTTTAAAATTCGATGAATTATTTTTAATTCAAGCTCAAAATCAATTAATTCGTCAAAGAATAAAAAATCGAGAAGCTTTTCCTATAAAATTTAAATTAAAAGAAACGAAAAAATTTGTTCAAAACCTTGATTTTAAATTAACAGAAGCCCAAAGAAAAACCTCTTGGGAAATCATTAATGATATAGAAAAAAACTCTCCGATGAATCGTCTCTTAGAAGGAGATGTCGGGAGTGGAAAAACCATTGTTGCTGTTATAGCCATCCTAAATGCTCTTCTAAATAAATATCAAGTTGCCTATATGGCTCCCACAGAAATTTTAGCTGAACAACATTTTAAAAATATTACAGAATTATTTAAAAATTATCCCTTTAAAATTGCTCTCTTAACTCGGGAAAAGAAAAAGACAAACAAACAAAAAGATATAAAAAACTCTGAATTTTTAAAACAATTAACCTTGGGAAAAATCGATTTAATTATAGGCACTCATGCCTTAATTCAAAAAAAAATAAAGCTAAAAAGGCTTTCTTTAGCTATTATTGATGAGCAACATCGATTTGGTGTAGCCCAACGGGCAAAATTAATTAATCAGTCAGGGGAACAAAAAACAAAAAGCCCCCACTTTCTCTCAATGACTGCTACGCCTATTCCTCGATCTGTCGCTCTTACGTTATACGGAGATCTTGATTTATCAATTATTGATCAAATCCCACCGGGAAGAAAAAAAATCATCACTAAAATAATTAAATCAGACGAAATAAAACAAACTTATCAATTTATAAAGAAAAAAATCTCTGAAGGTCGCCAAGCTTTTGTTATCTGTCCATTAATTGACCCCTCAGATAAATTAGGCGTTAAATCAGTTAAAGAAGAATATGAAAAACTCTCTAAAAAAGTTTTTCCAAATTTAAAAATTGCCCTCCTTCATGGAAAATTAAAATCTGATCAGAAAGAAAAAATCATGAAAGATTTTAATAAAAATAAAATTAATATTTTGGTCTCTACCACTGTTGTTGAGGTTGGAATTGATGTTCCAAATGCCTCCATTATGATCATTGAAGGGGCTGAACGTTTTGGATTAGCTCAGCTTTATCAATTACGAGGACGTATTGGCCGTAGTCAGGATCAATCCTATTGCTTTTTGTTTCTAGAAAATGAAGGAGGAAAAGTTCAAAAAAGACTCCAGGCATTATTACAAGCAGAAAATGGATTTGAATTAGCTGAAAAGGATCTTGAATTACGCGGACCTGGTGAAGCTTTAAGCACAGAACAATCTGGTTTTTCTACTAATTTAAAAATCGCTCGTCTCTCTGATGTTAAAATTATTAAAGAAACCAGAGAAGCAGCAAAATTAATTTTTCAACAAAATTTTGATTTTAAAAAATATTCTTTATTAGGAAAAAAAATAAATGAATCTATTAAAATAACTCATTTAGAATAGCTTTTTAACCAATTGTTAACTTGATTGCTTCACTCAAATTTTTAACTTGGGTGATTTTTATTTTTGAAGTAGAATCTTTATCTATTGGACAAATAATCTTTTGAAAACCCATTTTATTTGCTTCTTTTATTCTTTTTACTTTAGTTTTTACCCCTCTTATCTCTCCTCCTAGACCAACCTCTCCAAAAACAGCTATTTGTCCGTCAATAGGTTTATTCTTAAGGGCTGATGCAATAGCTAAAGCAACACCCAAATCTATGCCTGGCTCACGAACCTGTAAGCCACCAACAATATTAATATGAATATCTTGATTAGATAAATTCAAATGACACCGCTTAATTAAAACGGCAATTAGAAGCCCAAGTCGATTTAAATCATAACCAGTTGACTTTCTTTGTGGATAGCCAAAAGACGTCCGCGAAACTAAAGCTTGAACTTCAACTAAAAAACACCTGCTTCCTTCCACTACTGGAACAACAACTGAACCACTAATAGTTAAATCTCGATTGATTAAAAAAATCTCTGAAGGATTTTTTACCTCAATTAGCCCTTGTGCTTGCATGTCAAAAACTCCTACCTCACTTGTTGACCCAAAACGATTCTTTATTGATCTTAAAAATCTAAAGTGGTGAGCAGGGTCTCCCTCTAAATATAAAACTACATCAACTAAATGCTCTAATGTTTTAGGCCCAGCCATTGTTCCCTCCTTAGTAACATGACCAACAATTAAAATGGTTGCTTTAATTTTTTTAGCCAGCTCTCTTAGCCTAGCTGTACAAGCTCTTACTTGATTAACACTGCCAGCTTCTGATCCAATCTCATTAAAAAGCATTGTTTGAATTGAATCAATAATAACAAAATTTGGCTTATATTCTTGTAAGTGTGCTTCAATCACCTCAATATTGGTCTCTCCTAAAAACTTCCAATTATCAGCTGAAATTTTTAAACGATCAAAGCGTATCTTCACCTGCTGAGCTGATTCTTCTCCACTAACATAAAAAACTGATTGATTTTTTAATCCATCAGCCATTTGCAAAACTAGTGTAGACTTTCCAATTCCTGGGTGTCCGCCCAATAAGATTAATGAACAAGGGACAATTCCACCTCCTAAAACACGATTAACTTCCTCTGACTTTATTTTAATTCTCAATGACTGTTCCTGATTAATCTGATTAAAATCAATTGCTATATCAAGGTTATTTTTTTTATTCAGCTTACCAGTTTTTGTTTTAATAGAAGCCTGTTCAGAAATTGTTCCCCAAGCATCGCACTGAGAACATTGCCCCAACCATTTTGGAAATTGCGCACCACATTTTGAACAAACAAATAAATTCATTTTAACATTAGAATATTTTAACAAAAAAACGAGAAACAAAACTCGTTAATAATAACGTTTTTCAACAACAACCATCTTCTATTTTAATCTAATATATCTTAACTTCTGAGTGCTTTTATCAACAAAATAAAGGTGAGTTTCATCGCTTGATAAATATATTTCTTGCACATTATACCCGCCCATTGCCCCTTCTGCCAAAAAAGAGACCCTACCAGTTTCTACATCAATCTGATAAAAATCGTCACGAATATCCTCTGCTAGTTCTAAAACTAATCCAGCACCTTCAGGTAATTCTTTGGGAACTGCGCAATAAAGTGTAGTTCCATTTTGATTAAAAGTACACTTATGAGCCCAAGTAGCCAGCCCAAGGTCTTTTTTATTTCGCCCGATTTCATCTCCCTGGGCATCAACTAAATAAAGACGCGGTTGATAAGCAAATTTAGAACTATAAACACTATAAACAAGTTTATCTCCTTGAGGAGTCCATTTTGGTTCAAATCCACGACCATCAATAATTAAAGATTTAAAATTTTCTTGGTGTTGACCAATTAAAAGAATTTCTTGTTCCCATGCCCCTCTTGGTTGGCCAGTACTTGAAAAAGCAACTACCTGATTATTTGGAGACCAAGAAACCGTCACCTTATCAGCATTATCGCCTAAATGTTCAATGGGCTTTGATTGACTTCCGTCAGGATTAGCAATGGCTAACCAATTATTTTCTGCATAATCACTAATTGACTTAAAAGCAATCTGACTTCCTGTGTTATTCCAAGAAAAATCCTGCCAATTTCTTGGCAAGGTATATTGCCTTTTTTTATCAAAATCATACATCACTTTAAATCCATCAGGATATTCAATAATAGCCTGATTTTTATTTGGCGACCAATTAATTGTATCAATATTATAAAAAGCTTGTTCTGTTAAAAGCTCTTTATTCCCTACTATATCAATGGAATAAAAATACCCAGAAACAGGATCATAGTAAATACTATTTTTTCCATCAGCTGCCAAGCTTGCGCCTTTAACGGGTTGATCAGATATTGGAGTAATCCAGGTTCTTTGTCCTTGAGCCACTTCATCAATCTCTGGAACAATTCTTTCAATTGGCTCTGTAATCTCTTCTAATGTTTCTGATGGCCACTCTAGAGCAGGTAACCCTTTTTGGATTCTCTCTTGAATTGTCATTGTTTCCCATAATTTTTTAGTTGCCGGCAAACGTGGTTTAACTTCTTCTTCTTCAACTGGTGTTACAGGAGGAGGAGCAACTGGTTTTTTAAAAAATATTAAATATAAAAACCATGCCAAAATAATAACAATAACAATAAATAGAATGATAATTAAAATTTTCTTTTTAGACATACAAATTCAAACTAATTTAATATCCTAAAACATTCTCACATCCCTGAATATCAACAGTTATCCAGGCATCACCGCATACATTCCTACAAGAGTCATTAATAGGAATAGTTGCATATTTATATTCTGTATATCCCTCCCCTGATACATAAAATCCACAACATTGTGCTCTCCATGTTTTTTCTTCCTCAGTTAATCCACATTTAGGCGCTCTAACACATTCTCCATTTTCCCATTCACAACCACTAAAAATTTCACATTGTTCTTGTGTTGTAGCACTTTGACAAGATGTTTCTATTGGTGGCTGGCCTGTCCTTTCTTCCACTGGCTTAATCTCTAAGCTTCCAAGCCTTACTAAAGAGGGATTGATAAAATTTAATAAAGTATAAGAACCAATAGCAATAACTAAGCCAATTAAAGCTGAAGTAATTTGATTTTTTGCCTGAGTAATAGCAGCCGCATTGCCACCGGCCCACATCCACTTAGAACCAGCAACCATAATCATAATAATGGCCAAAAGAACAATTGCCCTGATTGACCAGTTGTAAATAGCAACAATATACTTGGCAAAAGTCCTTTCATCTACTTTTATTTCTTCTCCTACTTTGACTTCATCTCCAATACTTACCTGAGGGGTAAAATATATTGGATCTTCTATCTTTTGTATTGCCTGAACTTCTTGAGTGAACGTTAAAGTAATAGAAATTAAGATAGCAATAGAAAGGATAATTTTTGTTTTTTTAGAAAAATTTTTCATAATAAATCATATAATCTTATAATTTAAAACAAACTCTTAATAGCTCCTACTACTTTACCAACAATCCCGCATATAGCTCCCATTAAATCAGCTACTGCTCCCCATTCCGACATTGATTTAGCTACCTCGCAAGGATGTAATATGGCGTAAATAAAGACAAATAAAATTAAATTGATAAAAAGAAATAATAAATCGAGGAAACTAATAACAATTATTTCAATGAGCGATAATTTTGGAAACTTTTTAAGTTTTAATAAATTACCAAATATTAACTGGGCATTCATTATTGAAATGGTAATTACCAGGCCTATAATAGTGATTGCTGATGTACCATTGATGACCCTGTAAACAGTTTTAAGATGCTGTGAAGTTGACTCAACACCAGCCTTACTTTGTATCTGTCCTTTTAATTTCTTTTCTGCTTGAGTGGTTTCTTCGCTTTTCTGGAACTCTCTCATCCTAGCAGCAATTGCTCGGGGGTTTCTAGCTTGAGGCCCTTGAGTTATTTCTTCGTCTAACTTTTCTTGACTTGATTCTGCTCCAGGTCTATCCTGCCCTCCTGCCAAGTCTCTTTTTTCTGGTAAATTATTTTTTAATCTTGCCTGTTGTTGCTCATTCCAAAGTTGTCGTTTTCGCTCTTGTTCTTGTTTGCTTTTTTTAAATGTCGGCCCTGTTTCTAATCTAGGTCTCTGAGACATGTCTCGAAAATTGTCAATTGTGTTGCGAATTTTATTCGCGCCAACACTTACCGCCACTTTTAAATATGGAATGCTTAGCATTAAAGAATCAATTTGATCTGTGGATAACACGGGAATAGACGTCCCTATTGTGCTATTGGCCAGCCTAATAGCTACAGAAGTAATTTGACCAATATTACCTACAACCATTGTTTATATTTTTAATTCTTTAGTACCGACTATATCCTCAACTTGACGAGCCAAAGTAATGACACTTTTATAAAAATCATCAACTAAATTATTTTTCTCTGACAAAAGTTGTTTTTGTTCTTCTGGGTCTAAATTCTTTTTTTTTAACTTATTATCAATAAATTTAGTTTCAATAGCAAGCTTCTTAGCTAAAATTTCTACCGTTTTTTTATATTCTATTCTTATGTTCTCAGTGTCCTTTTCTTCTACAAACTTAACTAATTTTTCTTTTTGATTATCTATTTCATTGTTAATCTGATCAGACAAAGCCTGTAAGTCTAAATTAATCTCATTTCTTTTTTCCACTCCTTGTTTTTTAAAACTTTCAACCATAAATAAAATATCTTACTTTACTATTTGTAGTTCACTTCATCTACCTTCCATTTATCATTTTCTTTAATAAAACTTATCTCAATAACTCTCTGTTTAAGCCCTGTTTGGTCAGACCATATCTCTCGTTCTTGAGCCTGAATAACAAAAGAAATAACTGCCTCTTCGTCAAACTCTTTTAGAGTAAAATTTATAACTTTTGTTGTTAAAGAAATAAATCCTTGTGCCTCTTCCTTTAAAGATATCTTTTTGGCTGTTTCTTGAGCAAATTTTGCAGACATTTTGGGTAATAACATTTTTAAATTCCCATACCTGTTATCTGAAGAATAAGTGCCATAACGCTCTATAAAAGAACGAGCCTGAATCCCTAATTTTGATTTCAAAATTGCTATTGGATCAACCTGTTCTTTTTCTTCTTCTATTTCTGAGGATATTTCTTCACTGACTTTTTCCTGATCAGGCGGTAATTGACTTGAAATTGAGTCATTTTTTTGAATTAAAATAATCGCGGCAATAATAATTAAGATAACAATGACCGCAATAATAATTAAAATAATTTTCTTGTTCATAAATTTTAAAAATTAAATGTTAT
>SDBV01004559.1_pt1 | contig 19878 bp, 15 predicted proteins | sample 2277081 | NCBI WGS metagenome assembly SDBV01 (sample SAMN10402039, study PRJNA504765) | marine sediment metagenome | isolation source: marine sediment core GS10_PC15, 223 cmbsf | place: Arctic Ocean: Southern Knipovich Ridge | collected 2010
ACCAACCACATCCTCATAGCCCAATCCCCCATATCTCTGTTGAAGTTTATGCGTTCCAGATCCTCAACTGTCCCGCGAGACCTTGTCCGCCGCCTCAATTTCGGCCCCAGACAGCACCTTGTCACTGTCGAGCAGCATGATGACCCGGTCGTTGACCTTCCCCATCCCGAGAATGAAGTCGGTATCGACGGTCACGCCGAACGAGGGTGTGTCCTCAATTTGCGCGGCCGCGATATCCACCACCTCCGATACCTCATCGACCAGGATCCCCATCGTGATCTCAGAACCTTCCCACGCGACCTGAACCACGATAATGCACGTTCGCTCCGTGTCCTCCTTCTTCTCCATGCCGAACTTCAGGCGAAGATCCATGACCGGAATGACCTTGCCGCGCAGGTTAATCACGCCCCGGACACAGTCGGGAGTTCGAGGGACCTTCGTAACGTTCATCAGCCCGATGATCTCCTGGACCTTCAAAATGCCAATTCCGTACACTTCGTCCCCCAAATCGAATGTCAGGTACTTACCCGCCATCAAATCAGCCACATCTGACATTGTGGCCGAAGTCGCCTGACTCTCCTCATTCTCCATCGTCTCGTTCCCCCTTCCTTATTGAGGTCCCTATTGAAAACATTCGCCTACTTGACAGATATCTCTTTAGCGGCGGAATTGCCAATACTGGATCTTCGGCACAAGAGGATTCGCCACCGCTCACAGATCCCCCGCGTCGCTTTGGTTGCAACGCCACACACGCGCGCCCCGCAGCGCGTGCGGACCCGTCCTCTCCCCCGGACGACCTGCACAAAGACAAGCCAAATGCGGGGTAGCACAATTCGTGCCATTAGCGCTGTTTCGACATTAATCATTGACAGTGCCGCTAACAATGTCCAAGTAGACAGGAAGGGGCCCACACAGAAGCTAGGACTAGAGTCTACCCGAAAGCTGACGGCAACACTGTAACTCATTCATGTTACATGACTTACTAGTCCATAAAGCTCGATCGGGCTATGAATTCTCTCATACCCCTTCATCGTCTGATCCCATGAGATAACCGGGCTTTATGCTCGCCTTGTGGTGTATTTTTAGGAAAGTCAGGTAGAATTCAATGGGGATTCCGTGGACTGCTCTGGACCCGGCTATGGCATGCCGGGGCTGACTTCCGGCCTAACGGCCCCTCAGATGGGGTCAATACGCACAATGAGCGGCCTGAGCGGTAGCGTCCGACGAGAGCAACACCTAGGATTCCACAACGGAGAAGGTACCTGCCGTGATACAGAGTATGGAATTCGCACCATACTGGCACAGGTTTTGCTTCGATTATCGGTGGGGGAAACTATGCTAGGCGGCCACTTGCCGGGCCTTTGGGCCTGGGGCGCCGCTCAGAAGGCACAAATGTGTCGAGATCGGTGTGCTTTCAACCGGTCAGGGGGGGTGATGGCAGCACGACAATTTCTCACCTTACTCCGCTCTTGGAGCGAACGGGGTCCTGGGATTTATCATTATTCATGATGACCGACTACACTAACTCATTCATCGGGAGCGTGGTTGGGACTCTCTTGACGATGGTGCACGGCGGAACTCAACAGGGCGGCATGACCCTCACGGGAAGAGTGCGTCATTCTCACACCGCAGTAGCCGTAATGGGAGTGAGTGGGCCTACTCGGCATTCGGGCAGTACTCCAAAAAAGGGAGAATCTTCAACATGAAAGCGTTAGTGGTCGATGATTCGACTGTAATGCGAAAGGTCATGGCGGGGGCCCTTGCGAGGGTGGGCATCCAGGATGTCGTGCAAGCAGCGAACGGCCAAGAGGCGGTCGATGCGACCGACAATGACGATATCGATATCATATTGATGGATTGGAACATGCCAGTCATGCCTGGGATTGATGCCGTCGTCGAGATTCGTGCCCGGGGAAAGAACATGCCGATTATCATGGTGACGACCGAAACTGAGAAGTCCCGGGTAGTACAAGCGCTCAAAGCCGGCGCGAACAGTTACATCATCAAGCCATTCGAGCCCGACACCATACTCGCTCAGATCAAGAAATTCGCAGACGTAGGCGAAGACTGACTCGAAAGTAGCTCCACTGCCATAGCCGTCCAGCGGGGGAATCAGGAAACATGTCAGCGACGCATATCCAAGGTCATTCCAACTATATTGTGCGTCCGGGTTACCTGGCCTTCAGTCAAGAAGAGACTCGAATGACAACCGTCGTGGCCGACGGTCTCGTCGTCTGCATCTGGGACAGCACCCTTGCGTGTGGCGGTATGAGCCATTTCATGCGCCCCGTGGCCGAGAGCCGCGAAGAAGCGACACCCATATACGGCAACGCCGCCACAATCGGACTCATCAACTTGGGCAAAGCGGCGGGCTGTCTGCCAGAGAACCTTAAAGCCCATATCCTCGGCGGCACCGCATCCCCTTCAGATCCTTCCCACGACATCGGTGAGAGAAACGCCCTAGTCGCCCGCGCGGTCCTGTCCAACAAGGGGATTAGCATCGTTTCCCAAGACATCGGGGGCACAGTCGCCAGGAAGATTCTATTCAACACGTTCTCAGGAGAACTGGCGGTCCTGAAAGTAGACAGGGTAAGGGACAGCGACTGGGTGGTAAGTCCCACAACATATGAGTAACCAAATTCCATGAAAGAGACAACATTCAATCATTTTCGCGATATCATCTACGATCAATGTGGAATCTCGCTCCGGCAGGACAAGATCGCCTTGGTGTCGGCGCGCGTGGGAAAGCGGATGCGCAAGCTGCAACTGACCAGTCACGAACACTACCTAAGATGCCTGCTCGAGGACAGCTCAGGCGCAGAGCTATCGCTCTTCATCGATGCGATATCGACGAATGTGACCAGCTTCTTTCGCGAACGCGATCACTTTGATTTTCTCAAAGAAGATTTCAGCAATCGCCTTGCCCAGGGCCAAAGCAAATTTCGTTTCTGGTCCGCGGCAAGCTCGACCGGAGAAGAAGCCTATAGTCTCATGATGGAGCTGCTGAGTTTTCAGCAGGCGGCGCGCCTCGATCTCAAGATCCTCGCCACGGACATCTCGAACCGGGTGCTCGACACGGCGAAAAGAGGCGAATATGAGGACAGCAAGTTGGAGGACGTTTCGCTCGCCTATCGCAAGCGCTATTTCGATGCTGGCGTCACAGATACCGGCGACGGTTTCGTTGTCAAGGAGTCGGTCCGCAGGTACGTGGCGTTCAAGAGGCTCAACCTCACCAACACGCCATTTCCCATGAGCGGCCCTTTCGATGCCATTCTCTGCCGCAACGTCATGATCTACTTCGATCCGGAGACTCGAAAAAGACTCGTCGACGAGTGTTACAGACTACTGAAGCCCGGTGGGCATCTGTTGGTTGGACACTCGGAAAGCCTGACGGGAGTCGACTCTGGATTTACTACAGTCGGACCATCAGTCTACGTGAAATAGAGACGCACTCACCGTCGAGCGGGGGAACCATCGGCGGGATGCTTGATTCATACAAGGTTCCCCGGGAGCAGGAGAAACAGTCCATGGTGCATACGGTGGGTATAGCGGAAATGGCGGTTGCGCAAGGAAACGGCGATAGCCTAATTACGTACTCGCTGGGCTCCTGCGTCGGGATCACACTGTACGATCCAGTGCTTCAAGTAGGGGGCCTCGTCCATTGCATGTTGCCGATGTCCAAACTCGACAAAGAAAAGGCAGAGAAGAAGCCCTGCATGTTCACAGACACTGGAATCATCAAGTTACTCGAAGGCATGTATGGGCTGGGCGTCAAACGCCAAAACCTGGTGGCGAAGGTTGCAGGCGGCGGCGCTCCCTTGAAAACGAATAATTCCTTCAACATCGGCGACCGCAACGTTGTGGTCCTCCGCAAGATGCTGTGGAAGAACAACATCCTGATCTCTGCCGAAGACGTGGGCGGCACAAAACCAAGAACGATGACACTGTGTATCGCATCGGGTGTGACGACCATAAAGTTTGGCGGACACGAGGAGGAATTATGAGCCTGCGAACCGAGATTCTCGAAAAGGTCGATTCCATGAAGGCCATGCCCGCCGCGGCTTCCCGCGCAGCCCAACTGTTGCAGGATGAAGACGCTGGGGTGGAGGACATCGCGAAGATCCTTGAGCATGACCCGGGGTTGACCGCCAATCTTCTCCGTCTATGCAACTCGCCCCAGTACAAGGGCCGAACGGACACATCTTCCGTTCACCAAGCCATTGTGCGCCTGGGAATGAGAATGACCCTCCGCGTACTCATGTCCGAGGCCCTCGGCCCACTGACCCGGCCGCCCCTGGCCGGCTACGACTTGCCGCCGGGGCAACTTTGGGAACACTCAGCCGCGGTCAGCCTCGCTGTACAGCAACTGGCACGGGCGCTGAATCTGACGCCGGAATCCTACGTGTTCACGGCGGGGCTGCTGCATGACATCGGCAAGATCGTCATGGGCACCTTCCTCGAGCTTGATGTCAAACCCATTGTCGATCTCGCCTTCGAACACCAAATGTCATTCGAAGAGGCCGAACGCAAGGTGCTCGGTATCGACCATGCGGAGGTCGGGGCCGTCCTGCTCGAAAAATGGAACCTCCCTGCACCCGTTATTGAGGCCGCGCGCTGGCACCACGAGCCAGAGAACGCTTCGGGAGACATCTTGTGCGTAGACCTGGTCCACGCGGCCGACACGCTCATCATCGAGAGCGGTATCGGCACGGGTATCGATGGGCTGAATTACCGATCGAGCGAGGAGGTAACGGCCCGATTAGGGCTTAACATTCACATTCTTGAAGACGTCATGTGTACAGTCCTTACCGAACTCGAGGATCTCCGAGAGCTGTTCGCAGCCGAACCCATAGGACGATAATCCAATGGCTTTCACAATTCTGATCGTTGACGATTCCGCAGTGGTCCGCGCGGCGATCTCCAAATCGCTCGCCCTGTCCGACGCGCCCATCACCGAAGTCCACAAAGCTGCCGACGGAAAGGAGGCGTTGGACATACTCAAAGACACCTGGGTCGACCTCGTGTTGACCGACATCAACATGCCCGTCATGGACGGCGTAACGATGCTCAAGCAGATGAATGAAGACAAAGTGTTAAGCGAGATTCCCGTGGTGGTGGTCTCCACCGAAGGAAGCGCCGAGCGCCGCGACGAACTCACGGGCATGGGTGTGCGTGGGTTCATCCGGAAGCCGTTTACGCCGGAACAATTGTCCGAGGTGGTCCGAAGCGTTATGGGGGGAGACGAAAGTGAATAGCGAACACGAAACGAAGACCATCGAGGCGTTTACCCAGGTCCTTGGGAAATTGGCGTTTATGTTCGCCGAACCCGTCGAGCCAGGCGCACCGGAAGACACACCGGAGGAAGGGCTGCAAGCCAAGGTCACATTCTCAGGGCCGCTGCAAGGACGCTTGTCCGTCGCCGTGCCGCGCGAATGGTGCTCGGAGCTCGCAGCCAACATCTTAGGCGTTGACGAGGAGGACGATGAGGCCTTGGAGAACCTAACGGACGCCCTGAAGGAATTGGTCAACGTGTCCTGCGGCCATGTCCTGACGGCCGTTGCCGGAGAACAGCACCAATTCGATTTGTCTCCTCCCGAGGTCGTAGAGCTTTCAGGCGACGATTGGGGCAAGCTTAGGGCCGATTCAGAAACAATCCCGATGGTAATCGATGAAATGAGTCCAGCGCTGCTGCAGTTCGAGGTGGCGGAGACAGAGTGAGTCCGGCGCCAACTGGGTTCGAGCGAGCAAGACGCGGGCCCGGCGAACGGAGACGATACGAAATGCTACAGGGGGAGCACGGTTCGGATGAGTGTACGTCCCGATAGGGCACTTGGCGATCTTTCAGCGCCGGCAGCGAAACGAGTACGTGTGCTGGTCATTGACGATTCGGCCCTCGTGCGAAAGATCCTCATCGAACAGATGCAGCAGGACCCGGAGCTCGAAGTCGTCGGCTCGGCCCCAGATCCGTACGTAGGGCGTGACATGATCGTAGAGCTGCAGCCTGACGTCATCACGCTTGACATTGAAATGCCCAGGATGGACGGCCTGACCTTTCTAAGAAAGCTCATGCGCCACCACCCCCTTCCCGTCATTATCGTTTCATCTCTCACGCCAAAAGGCGGGGCCGTGGCAATGGAAGCACTAGACTTGGGCGCGATAGACGTCATGTGCAAGCCAGGCGCCTCGTACTCAGTTGGGGACATGGGCGTTGAACTCATCGACAAGATCAAGGCGGCCTCCAAAGTTGCCGTGCAACGCATCTTGCCGTCTTCGCAGGCGGCCCAGAAAGTGCGGCCGACACTGTCCCTTAGCCGGACCACCAACAAGGTAATAGCCATAGGGGCTTCGACAGGAGGTACGCAGGCGCTCCAGAACGTTCTGACCGCGTTGCCGGCGAATTCACCGGGTATGGTCATCGTTCAGCACATGCCAGAGCACTTCACAACAGCCTTCGCCGAACGCCTGGATAGCTTGTGCGCGATTCAGGTCAAGGAAGCCGAGAACAGGGACTCCGTCGCGCCGGGAAAAGCGCTCATCGCCCCCGGAAATCTTCACATGGTACTGAGGCGTTCAGGCGCGAACTACTTCGTCGAAGTGCGACATGGACCCCTAGTGGGCCGGCACAGGCCCTCGGTAAACGTTCTGTTCAAGTCTGTCGCCCGTTACGCCGGCAACAACGCGATCGGCGTGATCATGACCGGAATGGGGCGGGACGGTGCCGAAGGAATGCGCATGATGAAAAACGACGGCGCGGGAACCATTGCCCAAGACGAGCAGAGCTGTGTCGTCTTCGGGATGCCCAAAGAAGCCATCGATCTCGGCGCCGTCGACCACGTGGTCGCGCTCGACAATATCTCAGAGAAGATACTCGAACTTGTTTGAGAAGAAGGCGTGAGGAGAGCTGCGTCTATCCGGCGCCTGCGAACCGATCATCACCGGGCACGTAGATAGAAACCTCGCACCTCCAAGTACCTCATGCGACGCAAGACAGGCGACTTCAGCCTCTGCTCACTTGCTCCACCAAACGCCCGGCGGTCAGGCTGGCTGCTGAAGTTCGGCGTCGCCACTGTCGAATGGCAAACTGTGCGTATCGAAGTGGCTCAAATCGATGATTCCTTTAACATCCAATATGAGTCCTATCTCGCCATCCGGCATAATGGCGCCTCCCGAAATCCCTGGGATTCCACGCATGGATTCTCCCAGTGTCTTGATGACCGTCTGTTGTTGGCCTAACACTTCATCTACCAACAGGCCAACCCGATCACCTCCGTGTTCGACGATGACGACAACGGCCTCTGTTATTTCTTCGATGGCCTCGGGCGTCTCGAAGAGACGGGAGAGGCGAAAAAGAGGGACAAGGGAGCCATGAAGCGAGAGCATCTCTCCGGATCCGACAACCGTAGTGATATCCTCTTGAGACGGTCTAATCAATTGTGTGATGGAAAGTGTGGGGAGGGTGTAGCGTTCCTTACCGACCCGCACGACCATCCCATCGATGATCGCCAAGGTAAGCGGCAGACGAATACTGAATACGCTACCTTCGCCCGGCGTTGATTCGATATTCACTTGGCCACGCAGGTTTTCTATGTTTCTTCGAACGACATCCAGTCCGACACCTCGACCGGACACTTCGGTGACCTTCTCCGCCGTTGAAAAGCCCGGCTGAAAAACAAGATTCCAGATTTCGCTGTCGGTGATGGTTTCCGGATCGTCGACCAGTCCGCGTTCACAACCCTTCTTAAGGATGGCCTCCCGGTTGAGCCCCCGTCCGTCGTCCTTTATTTCGATGTGAATACTCCCGCCCTGATGAAAAGCACACAACTCTACCCGGCCGACGGGCGGCTTCCCGGCCTTGATTCGTTCTTCAGCGCTCGCCTCCAGGCCGTGATCGATGGAGTTGCGCACCATATGGACAAGTGGGTCCCCAATTATGTCCACGACGGACTTATCGAGCTCCGTTTCTTCGCCTACGATGACAAACTCGATCTCCTTTTCGAATTTGCGCCCCAGGTCTCTTGCCAAACGGGCCATCTTCTGGAATACAGAACGAACGGGGACCATCCTCAGCGACGTGGCGACGCGCTGCAAGTCATGCGTAATCTTGTCAAGCTGATTGAGGTGCCGTTTGACATCTGGCGGAACAAGTCCCCGCTGACTGAGCGCCTGGCTTGCCATCGACTCGGCAATCACCAGTTCGCCTATGGCATCGACCAGATAGTCGAGCCTTTCGGAGTCCACCTTCACGGGCTCCCTCATCCTCGTTCCTGCCCTTTTCTGGTCCCGCAAAGCTTGGGCCACGTCTTTGGGTTTGACCTTGCCCGATCGGACAAGAATTTCACCGACCTTCGGCCCATCCGCCTGGTCGGTTTGATCTCGCTGCTCCTCAAGCGCCTCCTCTACGACCTCAGGGTCCGCCCGGCCCGTGTCGACAAGGATTTCGCCAAGACGCTTGGACGCCGCTGGCGGTATATCAGAGAGGTCCTCGGAAGCCATCGATGTCCGGATGCGCTCCAGCAACTGCTGCAAACCGTCTTGCCTCTCGACGGGCTCTCCTGTATTCAGTGAGTCGGCAGCGAGTTCCACGAGCCCCTTTAGCGCGTCGACGCTGTCGAAGGCCACGTCCATCACCTGTTTTACGAGGGACAGCTCGCCGCTTCTCGCCTTATCCAGAAGGTTTTCCGCCTCATGAGCGACCATCTGGATGTCAAGAAGCCCCAGAAAACTCGAGCTTCCCTTAAGCGTATGAAACGCTCTAAAGACCCCATTTATGGCTTCCTCGTTCTTGGGATCGTCTTCCAGCGCCAGCAACTGAACATCGGCATTCTCTAGATGCTCCTTGGCCTCAATGACAAAATCGCCGATGAGTTCGGGGTCTCCCTCAAAACCGGTGGCTTCCGGCGCCGGGGCGGCTTGGTCCTGTGTGGGCGTTGCATCGGCTTGCTCCGTGGGCCCGCCCGGCGACGTTGCCTTCAGTGCGCCAAGGAGAAGCGCGGGAAAGGAAACCTCGCGCGGCGCTACCCCGTCCCTTAACACCTTTTGCAGACACTCAAGCAGCCCGGTAGTCGCTTGCAGGGCCTCCTCCGTGGTGGCGCCCTCGTCGAGGATCGCCAGTTCAATCTGATTAGCGGCCTCTGCGGTCACTCTCGCGATCTCGGGTTCGAAAGACGGCCCCGCGACGGCTTCGGTGAGTTCTTCCAAATGTGTATGAAGATCTGCGAGCTCTCGCAAGTCCGAGGCATTGACCAAGATAGCGAACTCAAATACTTCCTCTACCAGGTCAATTGCTTCCTTCTTCGGCATCATCTACCTCCTCTGAGTCTACGCCAGGCCACCAGTGTCGAACTGAGCAATCGTCGAATCTCCCCAGCCAAGTTACAGTGCTCGGCGGGTCGATGTTCTTGGTCTTGGTCACGCCTGAATACGAGAATCTGCTCCGTCAAACTCTCCCCCCGGCGGATCACGCCAGGATCCCCCCTTTGGCCTCCCTGCATCCGGAGCTTCCCGCCGCTCCCGCCGCACGAAAAGTGCCTCACCCATGCGATCAGACAGTCTTCCCCGGCGAAATGGGCGCAATCGCCGTGCCAGACAAGCGCCCAGTCGTGCCCGGAGAGCCATGTCTCTTCCCCCTTCGGCCATTGAAAAGCACCTACAAGTACTTGTAGCGAAGAGGACCTCAAAGCTCCCTACGGCCCAAGCTTTGGAGCGCCCCAGCGTTCAAACCTCCTTGCCTACGCGAAGAGGTAGGACAAAAGTCATCCAATAGAAGGCGTTATGTGCATAACCTGCTCAATTACACTAAGTTATGGCGCTATGCCGACTGCCGGCGAGAGCGCCGGATTCATACCCATTCCGTCCGGCTGCACGTGCACCCAGTCTTCTTGTTCCGGCCATCTCGATCCCCACCGTGCTACCCCGCGAGAAGTCTTTCGCGCTTTAACGCCTTGTTGAGACCTGACTGCGTTATCCCCAACAGATGGGCCGCTAGAGTCTGGTTACCCTGTGAGCGCCTCATGGCCTCCTCGATAAGAAGCCGTTGGGCCTCTTTCAGCGTCGGAAGCTCCTCAAAAAGCGAGAAAGTGGAATCAGGGTCTCCATTCCCTGCGAGCGGCGTGACACTTGGTGAAGACCGGCTCGACGCAATATGGTCCTTGATCGAGGCCATGGAAAGTATCTTGGTTTCGTGACGGCTGACCGCGTCGAAGACCATGGCCTCAAGCTCTCGCACATTGCCCGGAAAATGATAGGTCGCGAGCAGGGAAATCAGCTCCTTTGGCGGCGTGGGTACCCTCTTGCCCAACTCACGCGCGCTCTTCTCCATGAAGTGACTCACCAACTCCGGCAGATCGTCTATACGTTCTCGAAGCGGCGGGATCGAAATCTGGTGGGATTGGAGCCGGTACAGCAGATCGGGCCGGAACCGTCCCCGCTTCTTCAACTCCTCAATGCTCACATTCGAGGCAAGGACAATTCGCGCATTGCTGCGCCTGGCGATATCCGTTCCTATGGGGCGGTATTCACCATCTTGAAGAAGCCGCAACAGCTTTATCTGCGATACCTCTGGAAGATCGCCAACCTCATCCAGGAAAAGCGTACCGTCCTCGGCCGCCATGATAAGTCCGGGCCGGGCCTGGTCCGCTCCGGTATAGGCGCCCTTCGAGTGCCCAAAGAGCGTGTCCCCCAACATCTGGTCATCGACACCGGCCAGATTTACGGGAACGAAGTTCCCACTGCGCCCGCTCAATGTGTGCAACGCCTTGGCGAACAGTTCCTTGCCAACCCCGGTCTCCCCAACAATCAATACGGGACGGGCAGTCCCCGCAATCGCTTCTGCGTACTGGAACAAGGACCGCATTTTGGAATTCTGCGAGACGATCTCGGAGAAGGCCTCTGCGTGATCCAGCGTGTCCGCCAGGACATGCTCCTTGAATGAAGAATACTCACGCTGAATCCCCCTCAGTTCGATTGCGCGGCCTATGGTGAGGCCCATTCGCTGCTTGCTGACGGGTTTCACCAGATAATCAAAAGCCCCGACCCTCATGCAATCGACGGCGCTCGTAACGTCATTCTTTCCCGTGATGATGATGACGGGGACCTCTGGATAGGTCTTCGAAATGTCCTCGAGAAGCTCCTCCCCGGAGATCTTCGGCATGGCCAGATCGAGAAGAACTGCGCTAAACTCCTGTCCGCCCAGCAACTCCATGACCTTCCCGCTATCCAGACACGAGATCGTGTTCTTCAGCCCCATCGAATGCAAGACGAATTCGCATGCCTCGGTTATGTGGGGTTCGTCATCCACGATGAGGACAGGAGGATGAGAACTATCAGGCAGCTTCATTGACGGGTTCCTCCGATGGTCTCACATTGCCGGCACGAGGAAAGACACTCTGGGACTGCACGCGTATCGCAGGTGGCAAAGCCACGATCGCTGTCGTTCCGCCACCGCGGAAAGGCGCAAACGAAAGCCGCCCCATGTGTTCCATAACGATATTCGCCGAGACAGAAAGGCCCAGGCCTGTCCCCCCGGATTCGCGCCTGGTCGTAAAGAACGGGTCCGTTACTTTGTCGACGTCTTCGCTCGGAATCCCCACGCCTTCGTCAGACACCTCAACGCAGACATACCCGCTGTCTTCATCCAGATACGTGGAGACAAATATGCCTTCGCGTTCACTACGCAGGGCTTGGCAGGCGTTTTGGAGAAGATTAACGATCACCTGCTCGGTCCGCCGGAAACTGCCCTGTATGGCCGGCACGTCCTCCCCATAATCCACCACGAACTTGGTCGTCGAAGTCCTAAGCATGTCAGACAGCAGCGCGCACGACGAGGCGACAACTTGGTTGATCTGCACCTTCTCCGTCATGTCCGAAGGCCGCTCCCCCACACAATCCTGCAATTCCCCGACGATGCCCTCAATTTGTCTCGTACTACTCAAGATGGCCTCAATCTTGCCCGCGATCTCCTCTCGAGTCCCGGAGTAATTATCACCCCCAAGATCGAAGTCCCCGTGTTCACGATAGTAGAACTCGAGTACCGGCTCGATGCTTCGCCAGACTTCCTGGAGCGACCCCGCGTGAATCATCGTGGCGTGAATCGGATTGTTGATCCGGTGGGCCACCCTCGAAACCAAATACCCGGCAGACGCCAGCTTGTCGGCCTGCACCAACTGGCGCTCCCGCAATGCGGCCTCCCCTTCGAGGCGCTTTTGCTCAGTCACGTCCTGCCAGATACCAACGAGTGCCGAACGCCCAGAGAGTTCAACCATTCGAACGTTCACCGATACGTCCTTCCATGCGCCGCGCTTCGTACGCATGCGGGTCTCGAAGGCCGCCCAGTGGCCGTTCGATACCTGGGCGGAGCATTCCTGGATGGTCTGCGGACCTTGGTCGGCTTCGAATTCGGAAACAGGGACCTGTCGGAATTCGCGCGCGTCGTATTCCAAGAGTTCCAGCGCCTCGGCATTGAATTCCATGGGCAGCAGCGTTTCAGCGTCCACGATCACTAGCGCCCAAGGCAATTGATCGAAGACCGCGCGAAACCGCGCATCGCCCATCTGCAATTCCGTTTGGGCCGCCACAGACTCGTCCCGGCGCCGCAAGCCCAGCGACAGTACGGCCGTGATCCAAATCACAACTACCGAGAGCAAACGATCAAAGACAAGCAGCCATGGTTGCTGTCCTCCCCAGGGAGACAGCAGAAGACCTATCAGGATCAAGAGTGTACAGAGCGCCGAAACGATGAGGACGTCCCGCCGCATGCCCAGCCGCGCAGCGATGAGTACCACAGCGGCATAGAGCGCGCCCTCGGCAGCGCCCAATGGGATCGCCACATCGATAGCGAAGATCGCCGCCCCCAGTGCAAGACACTGAACGGCGGGAGTACGTAGAAACAGCTTTCCCCCGTGCCGGCCCGGCATGTACTTCTCCCCCTTCTTGTCGCCTGAGGAGGGCCGAGAATACACTCCTCGCGTGAAAGGATAGCTGTCCCCCCCCGACAATTGCAACTTCTGTGCCAGACGAGAGTTCCGAGGGAAGATTGCAGACAAAGGCCAGCCCGGCTACGGGCCTTAGAGCGGATGCTCGTGAAGAATGCGCTTGGCCCTCTAGCTAACCATATGATAATCTTCGGCGGCAGCACCGATAATTCCAAACGTCCTAGGCATCTTGACAGCGATCACGCTATACGTAGATCCGTAGAATGCGCCAGCCACCCCAGTGGATGCTCTCGCCAGGTACGAACTCAATCCTTGAGAAAGAGTCTGGAGGTCGTTGAGACTTAGCTTCCATTCGATCCGGACCCTGGGTTACATTTTCAGACACGCCAGTCACAGTCAGACAAGGCGACCGGCCCGGCAAAGCCGGATCCGAAGAGCGGGGCACAAGACGCCACACAGGCAGAATTTGGACGGGGGCTGAAGACGATGCGGCAACCTGAGACCGAGCGCGGCCCGCATGAAGCCAGACGGACGCGCGGGCCCATGGGCGCGCGAAACAGGTTTCTCTTCCTAAATCTCATCATGATTGGGGCTTGCGCCGCAGTCATGTCTGTCATGTCTGTCGTGCTCTATCGTCATGAGGTCCAAGAGAAGCGGGACATGCTCCAAGTCACTGTGCAAAGCCAAGCGCGCTTGATCGAGGCGGTCGCGCGCTATGAAGCCGAGATGGCCTACATGATGCGCGATGAAGATCCGGATTACGATCCGGCCGCGGCGGCCCTGATCCAGGTCGCCGACGCGCATGAGCGCTACGAGGGATTTGGTGAGACGGGGGAATTCACACTGGCGCGGCGCGACGGCGACTCCATCGTTTTTGTCTTGCGGCATCGACACGGCGCCGGCGAACCTCCCGCGCCGGTGGCTTTCGACTCGGAATTGGCCGAACCCATGCGCAGGGCGCTCGAAGGGCTATCCGGAACCGTGATTGGCCTCGATTACCGGGGCGAAAGGGTCCTGGCCGCCCACGAACCGGTCGCCGTGCTGGATCTGGGGATCGTGGCGAAGGTCGACCTGGCTGAGATTCGCGCCCCCTTCATAAGGTCTGCCCTCATCGCCGCCGCAGTTGCCCTTTGCGCCGTCCTGGCCGGCGCGGCGCTGTTCATCCGGATCGGCAACCCCATGATCGTCCGGCTGGAGGCACACGCGCAAGACCTGGAAAAGGAAGTCGAGGAGCGCAAGCTGGCGGAGAAAGCCCTGCGTGAGAAGCAGGCATCAATAGAAATGATGCAGATGGTGGCCGAGACTGCAAACGAGGCAGACGATGTCGACAGTGCATTGCGGGCGATTCTTGAAAGGGTCTGCCGGCATACCGGCTGGCCCATCGGTCATGTCTACACGTTGGCCGAGGATTCATCGGAACAGTTGTTGCCCACAAAGCTCTGGTACATGGAGCAACCAGAGCGTTTTGAGACCTTCCGAAAGATGACCGAAGAAACCACTTTCGGTATAGGGATCGGACTCCCTGGGCGCGTGCTTGCTACACGCAAGCCGGCCTGGATCGTCGACGTTAGCAAGGACCCCGGCTTCCTACGGGCCCAACCGGCCCAGGACATCGGTGTCAGATCGGGTTTTGGATTTCCCATACTCGTAGGCACTGAGGTGGCGGCCGTATTGGAGTTCTACTCTGCCGAAACGGTGGAGCCTGACGAGCCGCTCTTAGAGATTATGGCCCATGTGGGCGCCCAACTGGGCCGAGTGATCGAGCGCAAGCGCGCCGAAGAGTCGCTGATGCGTCAGCAACGGGCCATTTCGTTGAACCACCGCATCGCCAACGTCTTCCTCTCCTCACCCCCGGAGGAGATTTACGCTAACGCGCTCGACGTGGTCCTCGAAGCGCTGGACAGCCGCTTCGGCCTCTTCGGATACATCGATGAGGCCGGGGACCTGGTCTGTCCGACCCTGACACACGACGTGTGGGACCAGTGCAGAATCCCCCGGAAGAGCATCGTCTTTCCCCGGGCCGCCTGGGTCGGGCTTTGGGGGCGGTCGCTGACTGAGAGGCGGACGATGATGGCCAATGAGGGTCTTCGTCTCCCCGAGGGGCACGTCGCGCTGGAATGCGCCCTGGCGGTGCCGATTGTGCATCACGACACGCTGATCGGTCTGTTTGTAGTGGCCAACAGGCCGGGGGGATACGACGAGTATGACCGGGAACTGCTCGAAAGCGTTGCCTCGCAGACCGGGCCGGTCCTAAATGCCCTGCTGGAGGAGGCCCGTCAAAGACGGGAGCATGAGAAGCTCGAAGAGCAATACCGCCAGTCGCAGAAGATGGAGGCCATCGGTACCTTGACCGGGGGGATCGCGCATGACTTCAACAACATACTACAATCGCTGTTGGGCTTCTGCACTCTTGCCCAAGATAGCGGACTGGACGACAGGGACCTCCTGACCGAGTGTCTCCACGAAATTGAAGTGGGGGGCAAAAGGGCCGCTGACATGGTCGCCCAGCTTCTGGCCTTCAGCCGCGCCGATGAAGTAGAACGCAAACTATGTCATGTCGAGCCGGCAGTGCATGAAGCGCTGGCGCTTATCCGTGGGTCCTTGCCCTCGACAATAGAGATTCAAACCGAAATGGCCCATGACTGCCATCCCGTTTTCGCAGACGTGACACAGATTCATCGAATCGTGCTCAACCTGTGCACCAATGCGGGCCACGCCATGGAAAAGGACGGAGGGGTCCTCCGCGTCGAGTTGAGAAACCACTCGCTCGGACAAGAGACCGCCCTAAATTCAGGCCCACTCGAGGCCGGCCAGTATGTCCTGTTGACCGTGAAGGACTCCGGACCGGGAATCATGCCCGGCGATCTGGAGCGGCTCTTCGAACCGTTCTTCACCACCAGGCGCAATGACGGCGGGAGCGGGCTTGGGCTTTCGAGCGTTCACGGAATCGTAGCGTCCCTGGACGGCGGCATTGACGTGGTATCCAAGCCGGGCGAGGGGGCCCAGTTCAAGGTGTTCTTGCCTCGATATCGGGGCGTCGAGACAGAGGAAGCGCCAGCCAGCCCCCCATCGGACAGTCACCGCCCAGGGCCGGCCCGCGTGCTCTTGGTCGACGACGAAGCCGCAGTTGCCAGAGTAACGGCGCTCGCTCTTGAGAAGCGTGGATACGCCGTCGAAGCGTTCACGAGTCCCGAGGAAGCCATCGAGGCCTTTCAACGCGCCCCAGATGGCTACGTTATTGTGATTACAGACCTGACAATGCCTCAAGTGACAGGGATCGAGCTTTCCCAACGGATACATTCGATAAACGCGAAGGTCCCCATCCTGCTGGCTACGGGCCAGTTGAACCTGGACGCCTCAGCATCCCATGAAATCACCGAAGTCATAAAGAAACCCTTCAACATGGACAATCTAGTCGAAATGATCGAGCGGCACTGCACGCCGTGATCATCAGCGCGCAACGCGTTTGCTCAAGGATCCCAGCCCAACGCCAACGGCCTCGAACGAAAGTGCTCCCGCCGCTTCCGGACAGAATACCGGTTGTGATTCAAGTACAAATCCGGCGATTCCTATACTAAGCCGATGATTCAGATGCAAAACATGACCTGACGGACATGAATCCGATGAGTTGTCCGGGCTAGACGCCACCAATCCTCATTCCAATTCGCCCTTAGGCCTACCACACATATCACCAGAACTGTCCCTTGATATTCACCTCTTCCTAGGCCGCTTCTCAGGGCAAAGGTGCGTCCTTCGAGTCCCAAAACACAGCCATGCGATGCGCTCTTCGGCGCAGGCTTGCTCACAGCCGCTGCGCTGAATATACTGTAGCTTCACGTTTTTCGACGCATCAACGCGCGCGCCGCGCCCGCTCAACCTCACCGGCACGTCCGGTGTGGAGATAATCGGAGGTTTCGTTCATGGCCACTGTGGATGCCGCAAAGGTACGTAACGTTGGGATTGTAGGTCACGGAGGATGCGGCAAGACGATGCTCATCGAGCACATTCTCCATGTTACCGGCAAGACGAACCGCATTGGCTCAATCGAAAGTGGCAACACAGTCGGAGACTATCTCGAAGAGGAGATCGAGCACGGGCATACGGTGAGCATGAAGCTCATGCACGTGGACTGGGACGGGGGGCGCATACACCTCATCGATCACCCAGGATACCTCGACTTCGTTGGTGAAATGGCGTCCTCCTCCGCCATTCTCGACGCGATGGTCATCGTTGTCGACGCTACGTCGGGGCCGCGCGCGGGTACCGACGCGGCCATGGACTACGCAAACAAGTACAACATCCCCCGGGCCATATTCCTGACCAAGTTGGACCACGAAAACATCGATTACGACGCCTCGGTAGCGCAAATCCAAGCCGCCTACGGCGCCGCCTGCATCCCGCTGGTCATCCCCGACGGCACAGGCACGGAACTCTCCGAAGTCGTGAATATCATTACGGGATCGAGCGACAAACTCGCCGATACGATCGAATCCCTGAAATCCGCGATGGTGGACACCGTTGCCGAAGCGGACGACGAACTGGTCGAAAAATACCTCGAAGAGGGTGAGCTAAGCGAAGAGGACTTCCAGCGCGGGCTGACAACGGGCATCAAGAACGGCACAATCGTCCCGATCGTCGCAGGGAGCGCCATAAAGGAAATCGGCATAGAAGAATTGCTTTCTCTCCTCCTCAAAGATTTTCCCTCGCCCTTGGCGCGGACCATCGTCGCAAGCAACGGCGCCGATAGCGACATCGAAGTGACACCCTCCCCCGACGACCCCTTCCTGGGCCAGGTGTTCCGGTCGGTCGTGGATCCCTACGCGGGCCAATTGACGCTGTTTCGCGTACTGACCGGCACGCTCAAGGCCGATTCGGAATTCTATAACGTCACGACCGGCGCGAAAGAGCGGACCGGCAAGATCCTCATGCTATGCGGCAAGGAACAGACACAGGTGGACTCGGTGGGACCGGGCGACCTCGCGGCGATGACGAAGCTCAAGAACACGCACTTCGGCGACACGATCGGCGCCCCGGGTTCAGAACTGCAGCTCGCTAAGATCGAGCTGCCGGAATCGATAGTGAAACGGGCCATCACCGCGAGATCGCGCGCCGACGAGGACAAGATTGGAGAGGCGCTCAACCGGATCGCCGAGGAAGATCCGACCTTTACCCATTACCGTGACACCGAAACGAACGAGCACATCATCAAGGGGATGGGCGAGATTCAGCTCGATGTCATGCTCGAACGCATGAAGAGCAAGTACAACGTCGAGGCGGATACACACATACCCAAGGTCGCATATAAGGAAACCATCAAGGGCAACGCGGACGTTCAGGGCAAGCACAAGAAACAGTCCGGTGGCCACGGCCAATACGGGGACGTCAAGCTGAAGCTATCGCCGAACGAACGAGGCGGGGGCTACGAATTCGTCGACAGCGTCGTAGGCGGCGTCGTGCCACGGCAGTACATTCCCCACGTGGACAGAGGCGCGCAGGACGCCTTGAAGAAGGGCGTAGTGGCCGGCTATCCAGTCGTGGACATTGTCGTTGAACTCTACTACGGTTCCTACCACGACGTGGATTCCTCCGAAATGGCATTCAAGATCGCCGCTTCCCAGGCTATTAACGAGGGCGTCAAGCAAGCGCGCCCATGCCTGCTCGAGCCCATCGTCGAGATCGCCGTCACCGTCCCGACCGAGTTTATGGGCGACATCAACGGCGACATTAGCGGACGCCGCGGACGCATTATTGGAATGGATTCCGCCGGACCCGGTCGCGAGACCATTCGCGCGACCGTTCCGGAAGCGGAAATCCTGCGCTATTCGACCGACCTGCGCAGTATGACGCAAGGTCTTGGCAATTACACCTACAAGTCCAGCAGTTACGAAGAAGTGCCCGAGCACATCGCACAACAACTTATCGCCGCCCACAACAAAGAAAGATCCAGCGGAGACTAACCCGCCGCGAAGTGCCCAGCAGGATCGTGACACATGAGACGGAGCCGGCGGAGCATGCGTAATCGGCGGACCTTGGATTGATGCGTTGCTATGCGCCCCTCATGCTCGCGCTGGCACTTTCGGCCTGTGGGCTTGGTAAAGGCGATCGCGGGCCGGAACGCGGCGTCCTTTTTTTCGCGGCCGCGAGCGCGACCGAGGCGGCGGCCCACGCCGCTGAAGCCTTCGAAGCGCAATCGGGAATTTCGGTCGCGGCGAGTTTCGCTTCGTCCGCCACTCTCGCACAGCAGGTACAGGCAGGCGCGCACGCGGGCGTGTTTCTCTCGGCGCACACCGAATGGGTGGACGCGCTCGAAGAGGCCGGCCTCGTGATCGAGCGCACCGAATTTCTGGGCAACAGCCTGGTCCTGATCGTGCCGCGCGATTCCGAGCTGACCTTCGGCCAGCCGGGAGATTTCAACATGAGCGGCGTAGAGCGTTTCGCGATGGGCGACCCGGAAACAGTGCCGGCAGGCATCTACGCGAAGGAGGCCCTGGAGAAGCTGGGGTTGTGGGAGGCGCTCCGGGGCAAGGTGGTGCGCGGGGCCGATGTGCGGCAGGCCCTGCTCTTCGTCGAGCGCGGCGAGGCCGATGCGGGAATCGTATACGCGACAGACGCGGCGATGACCGGTGCGGTACGCATCGAGGCGCGATTGGATTCGGCGTTGGCCGCTCCCATACGATACTCTCTGGCGTTGCTTTCAAGCGACGCGGCGGCGAGAAGCCTGTATGATTTCCTGCAGTCGCCCGAGGGCGCGGAGATATTTTCGGAATTCGGATTCGAGCCCCTGCACCCCTTGTAGCTTCGACCAATCATGAAGCTTCGGTGCACGGAGATCCTGTAGGAACTTGGTTACCAGGGCAAGAGGACAGAAAGAGGAACCATGCTTCTAAGTCCTGAGGAATGGGACGCATTTGCGCTGAGCGTTCGCGTTGCAGTGTGCGCCGTGCTGCTC
>SDBV01004560.1_pt1 | contig 19876 bp, 12 predicted proteins | sample 2277081 | NCBI WGS metagenome assembly SDBV01 (sample SAMN10402039, study PRJNA504765) | marine sediment metagenome | isolation source: marine sediment core GS10_PC15, 223 cmbsf | place: Arctic Ocean: Southern Knipovich Ridge | collected 2010
TAGTAGATTTACTGTTTTATTTATCTGGACATTGGCAAACCATTTTCCAGTATTGGTTTTTTTGATAATTATTCCCACGACCTTTCCATCTATTTTACGATGGATAATGGTGCGAATATTACCAATTTTAGAAAAATTAATTCTATTAGCGGATTCATCAACTTTGAAACCCGATTGGTTATAATTAAGTGTTTTATACCAATTTCTACCCTTGTATCTTAGTCTCCCAATCTTCCTTCCCTTTTTCTTGGATACAGAAAGCCCTAAAATATTACTCCAAAGAGTATAGTTTACCATTTGTAGTGTTTTAGAATAAACATTTTTTAGAAATAGATCTGTCTTTTTCCAGACAGGAATGAGATTTTGAGTATCAACTTTGCTTACTTTTTTACCTGCATCTTTAGCATCAGAAATAGTAGATAAGATTTTATTGAATAGCCTCCTACAGGTTTCCAAAGTAGCCTCAAGAGTTTTTGTTTGCAGAGGCGTTGGATACATTCGGAATTTATAGGTAAGCATTATTTACCTCAATCTTCAACTTTCTGAATTTTGATTCCTACATTATCAGGAATTATTTTATCTGAAATAACTAGGTAACCTTTATCGAAATATAGATGGACTTTATCTTTATCTGCAAGTTTCCATGTATTTATTACATCTGGAGGAATACTAACCTTCATGGATCTACCCATTTTATTTATTGAGTATTCACCCATATACAATTTTTCCATATTTTTTCTAACGAAGCTTTGCATAATAATCTTATTTTATCTTTGTATATATTCATACATAAATATATTTATAATAATATATATCATTGTATATATGCAAGTATCTATCTTGCTTAATTAAAAAGAAGTGAAGTTGAATCATGTCGCACCATCAAAACGAGACAGTAATTACCAAGGAATGTAGTGAAAGTCTAACAAACGATCAAGAACGAACAGAATTAAAAGTTGAAACTATTATAAATTCTCTATCTATAACCGATCCAATTGATCCAGACCTTATTAACTTATTATTGTTACTTGAAGGAGCAATGTGTTGTTCTGATGATATTCATCTAATAGCTATTTTAAGAAAGCAATTTGAAAGTGTTTACATCGACGACATTAGGGAGAAAATGGTTGTATAATATTTTAAAATCCAACTAATTAATACTAACTAAAAAAATATAATTCAATTCATTAAATCAACCCTTAACTCATCCTACAAGAAGCCATGTCCTTCAGGGCATGGTAGTTCACCCATGATTCTACAATGATGTTTGGCAACATTCCTTGATTGAGATGAACAAAGATATTTATTAATAAAAACACATTTAAAAAAAACAGGAACAAGTACTCATGAAATTCTTAGACTTTATTACGACTAATACATATACACAGTGGGCGATAATGGCGTTTATAGCCTACGTTTTAATTTGGTTATTTATCAATGGGTGGCAATACGTATTAGCTACCGATAGTAGTGTTAAAACTACAGGTGAAGCCAAAATGATTGCAATATCAGGACCATTTGTTGGTTTCTTCAAAGTAATTTGGAGAGTATTAATGTGGTTTTGGAACACATTCAGCAATAAACAAAAAGCCATTATTATTGGTACCTCTACCTTCTTACTATTTAGTTGGTGGATTATGTACGATTATTTGAAAGTTAACTCTGGTAGTTATTCAGCAGCAGTTTATTGGAAATCTTTTCTATTCTTCATAGACAATATAAAAGGGTAATTCAAACCTAAGTGATTTTGAGACAAACACTTGATTTTATTAATAAAAAACAATTTATCTAAATACAGATATGGCCAAAGGTAAATTAGCTACTGCATTTAATTTCGGATATACTTTCCTAGATAAATTATGGTTGATATTATATTTCACTGTACTTAGATGGTTAGTGTATATATCCACTTTTATTGGAAGTATATTCCTATTAGAAACAATAGCATACTCCCAGAGTTATTTTGCAGGTAATATGGTTAGCGTTTTTGAGGGTGCTTTATCCATCATGATCTCTTTTGTATACATCACCAACTTTACCAAGATGACTTGGTTTTGGTTTGCAGGTGGTAGAGCAATATTCGGTCATTTAATAGCCGGTATTAGTGATATCTTCTTTGTTCAATTTTTTATTGTATTCAGAATTTTTGATACAATTATGTATTATATTTTAGAAGATGGAACTGTCAGAGTAAACGATCTTGGAATTGCATTAGGTCCTGCCAGTTGTAATTCTTCTGGTTATCCAAATTACAAAGTCAGTGATATAAAAGTTATTGGGCAATTTATAGAGACGGTTAGAGAGCTATTAGAATTCAGTTATTGTGTTAGTTTAGGTACAATATTAGATTCAATGCATTTGGGTTGGATAAAAAAACTTCCAGGAGTTGGTAATACACTTAGTACGGATTATTGTACACCCCCAATAAAGGATTTTCCTATAGTTGGATCACTAGTTCACAATGCAGTTGTAAATCTTGAGTCACAATCCCTAATCCCCACAGTAGCATTTGATATGTTGTTTGGAGTTTTCGATGTCCTATTTAATACAATTATTGGTGATCTTTCTGCAGGTGATATATTACGTCACCAACTATATCTCAATCGATTACCAACTGATAGTTCGGGTAAAATCACAGGTGGAAGTAAGCCATTTGAAGGATATATTGATAGAGCAAAGCTAAAAATCATGGGATGTCCCTAGGTGAATAATATTGAGTAGAAAAACACGAAAACACGTAGCTATTAGCAGAAAAGGAAAAGGGATCAGAAAGGGAGGATCAAGATCTAAGAAAAGAGCCACAACTACATCAAAACCAACCATCAGAAAAACAGTGTTTGGATCAAGGAAAAAACGAAATTTTGCTCAGAAAGTATTTTATTATTCATTTGCCTTCTATTGGATATGGGTTGCTTCAATATATGCATTATGGATTGCTGGAGTGATAAAGAAAAACGAGAAGAAAAAAGCTAAAAAAATATTTATATTCTTCAGAACCTTCTTTTTTGCTGTAGCCTCCATATTCTATTGGATCGCTGCTATTATGATATATGTTGCGATTGAAGTATTGCTATTGCCTATAATCATAGGTGCAATGGTGGCTGTATTATTTTATGGGATAATTAGTTTATGTCGATGGACTCAATCATATGTAGACCAAAAAGTTATTGGAAACAGATCCAGATTAAATCGAAGGTATAAGAATAAAGATATGCCCTCACATTTCTTTAAATTAATTGATGTTGAACCAAGAGTAAAGGAAAGGAAACGCTAATGGCAAGGAACGCAAATTACAAGGAAGATATGCTTACAATATTCTTTATTGGGGTAAGTCTGGTCATGAGTATAGTCGCATGGGTTGGACTTGGCCATTGGGTTGGTTTTTTTAATGAAACTGGGGATCAACACACCTTTGATGTTGGAGGATTAGAAAACTTCATGGTGGGACCAGTCAAGCGTTATATTCATCTTGCAATTATCCCTACAGTATTGGGGACAATTGTAATTGCCTCAGAAAGACTCCCAATTTTTGGTAGAATAATAAAGAGAAGAAATCCTCTCAATCCAATAATACTATCAATGTCTGCAGCTATATTTTTGACAATCCAAGTAGTACCTGCAGTATTGGGCTTATCCCGCAATGATGAACCAATTAGCATTACTTGGTTCTCTGATTATATCATGACAGAAAGGGGTGGATATGTAGTTCTTGGAATTGCATTTGTATTTTCCATCATTGCAGGTTTCTATTACATGATTCTATCTTGGTTAAAAACAAGGGGCAATAATCCCAATGTATCTGAAGATGCAATGATTACGTTTGGAATAATTCTAATCTCTGTTTTTTCATTTATAGGGTTTGGACAATTTCAAGGATTTAATGCCGAGTTTGGTGTAACGTCATTTGACGAGTATGTGGCAAAATACGGATGGATCAAATTTATCACAGAAGGTCCACTTAAACGCTATTCACATTTGATTGCCATACCTGGTCTAATCGGTTTAATGTTGATGTTTTTTGGTAAATTACCTGTATTAGGAAAGAAAATAGAAAACCTAGGCACCAAAAAAAAGAAATCCAAAAAAGGAAAGAGGACTACAATCACCTATGATAAACAGAATATTAGATTATCAACCATTGCTCTGTTCATTATGCTGATCCAGTTATTACCTGCATTCATGGGAATCCCCAAAACAGAAAGTGGTACTTGGTTGAGTGATTTACTAATGGAACCGTGGGGTTATGGTACGTTTGGTGTGGTTTATGTAGGCTCAAGCATATTTGGGCTGTTTAAAGGGCTTACTGGTGGGGTCTTTGAAAAGGGATCAATAATAGGATCTGGTTAAAATGAGTAAACGCAGAAAACATATGAAAGTGAATAGTAATGGAGCTGTAATTATCATGTCTGGTATATCTGGATCGGGTAAATCTACTCTATCCTCTCAATTAAAAACAGAAATAGGGCCAGATAAAACAAGAATTATTTCTTCAGATCGGGTCAGATCTAAATTATTGCCTGAAGACATTGATCACGAAACAGAGTTAAATAATTACAAGCAAAGGAAATGGACTAAAGAAAGAATCGATGATATGATGATCCAAGAATTACAGTTGGGATTAAATCATGATAAAGTAAATATCATTGATGCAACAAATCTATCAGAAAGGGAACAATCAAAATTTGCCAAGGTTGGAAAGAAATATGATGTTCCAGTAATTACAATAAAATTAACTACCAGGATTGAGGAAGCCAAAAAAAGAAACAGTAAAAGAACTCGAAAGGTCCCAAATAAAGTCATTGAGGATATGGAGAAAAAACGAATTTCCAAAGGAGACCAACCATCCAAATACGTTGATGAAGTAATTGAAATTGATGGAAATAAGAAGATCAAGAAAAGAGATCTCAAAAAAGTTGTAACATCGATAGATCCGAACTCAACTCGTTATCAACTTAGAACACTTAAATTTGAGCAGGGTGAATTAAGAAAAGAATATTGGGATCTTGACGATCATTTAGAATATCTGGAATCTAAACAGGAGACAAATACGAATGATTACATTGATTCTAAAAAGAGACAAAATGAAGTAGAAAAACTCTTGGACAGCGTAGACGCAAAAGAGGACCAATTAATTAAAGATCATCTATCCAAACAATCGATCCCTCCTAAAAGATCGTTTCGATCGATTCCTCACAAACTCAATTCTTACGATGAAACAATAGATTTTGACGTTTCATTTCACGATACAAATTTCGTTGCATATGCAGAGGATAGTGAGGGCAATACAAAATTAGTTGCTGGAAATGTTCCTGATCCGATTGAGGATGTAGATGTTGAAGAAATTGATGAGAAATTAATAATAACAGTAGAATCAGAAAACGAAGATGACAGTGAGATGGGTGAGAAATACACAATCTTTATAGACGAAACTAAGTATGATTGAGGTCGATCGACAAATAACTCAATAGATTTTTGCGTATAAGTCGTGCTATCCGTAATTATTTCCAAATATCAAATTTTATTGAGGGAAATGAGATAAACCAATAATCGATCGATCGATTGCTCAGAAATTCAGAATTACCAAATATATATAATCTACATCTAATCTAAAACACCATGTCAAATTGGCAATTTGCTTTTTTAGAAAAAGATCCTAAATGTCGTTTACCAAATTGTAACAACTCATCGACAACAATTGTTGCCAAATATAATAAGGAAGATCTTCATTTAACTGAGGTGTGCGATTCACACTCAGAAGAAATCAAAGAACAATCTAAATTAATGAATCCATCGAAATAAGGCAGTCACAAATAAGCTTGAAGTCGATCGAAGGAGATAAACACATACTATTTTAAATTCGATCGATTACGTATTTCATATGACTGGTTACAATTTAGGAACAACTGTTAAGATGACCTTATCTTGCGGGTGTAGACACGAAGTCGATATACAACTAGGAACGAAAAAAATAAAATGCCCATCATTTGGTTGTGGTAAAACTACAATTATGAATGTCAATGATGCGGGTCATGGCAAAATTAGAGTTGATATTAAAGCCAAACGACAAATAGATCCATTGGTTTGGCTTTCTGGATTTGTAATAGTTCTTCTTTTAATTAACTACGGAATCCAACAGATTTAGTTTGTCGATCTTTCAATCAATCGATTTCCAATTGCATTCCAGTCAATAATTTTTGATTTATTAATAGTAAGTTGCAACTCAATAACTCTATTGTACCAGGTATAGAAACTCTCATCTTCTTTTACCCAAATATCAAAAGAGATCTCACAATCTCCACAAAAAACATCAGGACCATGACCAGAATCTCCTACAGAATGATCACCATCTGATCCTGACATGTGCTGAATTCCACCACCACATTTGGGACAATATAATCCAATTCCATGAGTTTCATATAACCCACCTAGTTTTTCCTTGTTATCAAGGGATTCCACAATTCTTTTTCGCTGTTTAGTATTAAACTCATCAACAAGCATGGATCAATTTTGTTATTTAATTTAAAATAGTTATTGGTGAAATGAATCGCACTCTAAATTAGCATTTGAGATGGAGCGAGATATTAATTAACCAAGTCCTAGAATAGCAGTTCAGTATATATCATAACCAACCTCATTTCTGTCTGTACATTTATACCTAGGCATTATGAGGCTACGCGAGGTTAGATGAAATGAAAGAAGTCAAAGTTACAATTACAAAATCTCTCACAAGATTTTATTTAGTAATTATTATGATGCTATTATTATTTGTAGTAGCAAGTAATCCGAGTAACACTCAGGCAGTACCGTTAGTGAAAGAATCTGATATAATGACAACAGTAGGTGGAACAAATTTCACTGTAGCATATACCAGAGAATCAGATACATGGTCTGCTAATGCCACAAACACATTCAAATTATCAATTACTGTAATTGAATTCGGATTGGATACAAACAATCTGAATACAGTTTGGTTTGGTTATCGGTTTAGAAACGAAACCACAGGATTTGTGTATGAAAGTTGGAGTAAATCAATTGGTCAAGTATCTCCATTATCACCTTATTGGGAAGACCGGGTAAGTTTAGATCCTTCGAAAGCAGGTAGCCTTCCATCTTCAGTTGAATTATCTCTATCGTTAAAATTTGTAGAAAACTTTAATTCCAAAGGAGATGAGAATTGGGGTATGATGTGGGGTGATGTAGTGACTATTACATTAGATCCAAATGCCCCTGCAGTTGAAGTAACTGACCCTTTGATGTTTATTACAAATACTGTAACAGAAACCATAACCTCAGTATCAGAAACCACAATTACAAATACGGATATCTGGGAAACACCATTTTTAGAAATTTATCCTCATGATCTTATTATCGATATCGATCCCGATACTGGCAAAGCCTATCCTTATAATCTGACATGGGTTATTTTTGGAAGTAGTTATGAGGGCAATTGGGGATCGGTTACTCTTGATGGTAATCCCCTGTGGGTGATAGAAGGTCCTTGGATTAGTGAAGTTCCAATAGTGATTCAAGCACAAGGTCCAGGACTAAATAAAGGATTTCATACTTACGAATTAAATGCGTATGACCAAAAGGGATATACAATAACCCATGAAGTGTATGTTTCTGTTCTCAATATGACTGGATTTATTGCTGATAATCCAGATATTGTTTCAAGTTTATCTGAAGAATATGGTGGAGTACCACCACAAATAGCTCCATTTCCCTATTTTTATTCAATAATTGGACTTGGGGCAATAGTTTTGCGTTACCGAAAATTCAAATCGATCGATCGTATTTGACGTTTTCATGAGAATGGTGTTATGAAGAAATCAAAACAGAAAAAACTGAAAACTCTTGTATTAGTGTTCATGTTACTGACAACACTAACACCAGTTTCAGAAGAAGATAATATCCTAATTTCGTTTTTAGATTTTATGATTCCAAATCGAATTTTAGATTTTGCTAGTGCGCAGTACATATCGTTTATTATTGAGCCAGCATCAACGGTTGGAAGTCCGCTAGGAAACAGTGTTGGAGTTAATTTTAGGGGTGGACATGGAGATGGAAGCGTTGGAACGATAAGAGTTAGACTGGGTAGTAGTGGAGGATCAGCTGTCTGTACTGGTGCAAAACTCACATTTTCATGGTCATGTCTCGGATCACCCGATTGGACAACTCCTTCAAGTGGGTCTGGAAGTCAAGTTTTTTATGCAGGTGATGGTACTTACGGTTCTACTAAAACAGTATATTGGGCAGAGCCACCAAATGCAGCACCAACGTTTACCACTCCTTCTGGAACAACCCAAGAATACACTGATAGCGGTACTTTTTCAATTAATTGGAACTCTGCTGATGTAGATGGTAATTTAGATAATGTATATGTGGATGATTTAGATGGTGGTTATGTATATTCCACAAGTTCAGATTATTACGATGAAGCTATAAGTGGTTCGTCTGATACGTTTACTACAACTTGGAATAAAAATGCCTTTCTAGGTACTAAAACCTATACTGGAAGAGTTTATGATACAGATTCTCTCTATGCAACTACATCTGGCGTATCAGTTACGATCCAAGACACTACAAATCCAGTTATTACAAGTACGCCTTCTAATAGTAATTGTGAATATGCTACGAGTGGGACTTGTTCAATCGGTAATTGGGCTGCAACTGATTTCTTGGCAAATCAATATCGAATACAGCGAAAATTAGGTGTTGGCGGTTCTTATGCTGATGTAAGATCACTAACAACTTGGGTTAGTGGTAATTCTTATACATTTGATCATCCAAAAAATTTAGGTCTTGGAAACGTCTATTATTATAAAACAGAATTTGTTGATACTTCATCAAATAATGTTTGGAGTTCAGAAACTACTGTTACAATGGTTGATACGACAGATCCTACTCAAACAGCAGCTCCGTCTAGTCAAAATGTTGAGTATGCCACGAGTGGTAGTACAACTTTAAGTTTCTGGACTGGAAATGATTGGCTACCCTCTGAATATCGAGTAATGCGAGATTATAATAGTGGTGGCTATGCTGCAGTAACCGGTTGGCTATCTTGGACTAGTACCTCTCAACAAGTAACTTATGATCATTCCAATAGTTTAGCTTTGGGTTCATACAAATATCGAATCGAATGGAAAGATACTTCAGGAAACACATATACAAGTACAGCTCTAGAAATCACAGTAACCCATCAGGACACAACAAATCCTGTAGTTACAGTAAACCAAGCAGATATTAGTGTAGAATATGCATCTTCTGGCACTACGACTTTATCATGGACGGCAACAGATTATTTTGCTTCCGATTATCAGATTGAGAGACAATTCAATAGTGGTGGATATTCTACAATAGTTGCTTATGGTAATGGTTGGACTACTGGAGTAGCAACTACCTATGCACATGCAAGAAATTTAGCAATTGGTACTTATGATTATAGAATCACATTCAAGGATACCTCTGGCAATACGATTCAAGATATAGCTACGATTACACAAGAGGATACTACAGATCCAGTAGTTACAAGCTATCCATCAAATACAAATGTAGAATGGGCTTCATCAGGAACATATTCTGTTGCTAGTTGGTCCGCAACCGATCTTTTAGCTTCTCAATATCGAATAATGGTAAAAGACCCCGATGATCCCTCGTATGTAGAAGGTAGAACATGGACAACATGGGTTAGTGGTAATACCTATGATATAGATCTTAGCAAAAATGGTCTTTTAGGTGCTTGGAATTATTATGCAGAATTTAAAGATACAACTGGTTCCACTGTTTCTAGTGCAGTAACAACAATAACACTTCAAGATACAATAAATCCTGTAGTAACAGTTGCACAATCAGATATTAATGTTGAATATACAGCAAGTGGTGCTACACAATTATCATGGACTGCAACAGATCTCTTGGCTGATGATTATCAGATAGAGAGACAATTCAATAGTGGTGGTTATTCTACCATCGTAGCTTATGGTAATGGTTGGACTAGTGGGGTCGCAACCACCTATGATCATGCAAAGAATTTAGCACTAGGATCTTATGATTATCGAGTTACATTCAAAGATACCACTGGGAATACAATTCAAGATATAGCTACCATAACACAAGAGGATACAGCCAATCCAGTTGTAACAATTGCACAATCAGATATTGATGTGGAATATGTTCCTTCTGGAACCACGCAATTATCTTGGACAGCAACAGATTTCTTGGCTGATGATTATCAGATAGAGAGACAGTTTAATAGTGGTGGTTATTCTACCATAGTCGCTTATGGTAATGGCTGGACTAGTGGGGTTGCAACCACCTACGATCATCCAAATAATTTGGCTTTGGGTACTTACGATTATAGAATCACCTTCAAAGACACTACTGGTAATACTATTCAAGATATAGCCACGATCACCCAAGAAGATACTACAATTCCTGCTATTTCTGAAACCCCGACTCCATTTTCTGTTGAATATGCTCCCACTGGAAGTTCAGTTGTTGGAAATTGGAATGGAACCGATTATCTAACCGATGATTATAAAATTGAAGTTGATTACAATGGTGGTGGTTATTCAATCGTCCAAGATTGGACCTCATGGACTAGTGGCAATCAATACTCCACAAACCATGCCCATAATAATGCTATTGGGACCTATACTTATCGAGTAACATTTCGAGATACAAGCGGTAATACAAACTCAAGTACAGTGGTAGTTACTCATGAGGATACAACATATCCTCAAATCTCTGAATATCCAAGTGGAGCTAATATTGAATACTCTTTATCGGGATCTTACACATTAGCTTATTGGAATGGAACTGATTTATTAGCAGATGAGTATCGTATAATGCGAAGAATTGATGGGGGGGCATATGCGGAGGTCAGAACTTGGACCTCATGGACAAGTGGGGTTCAATACTCATTTGCCCATGATAATAATTTAGCATTAGGGACTTATGATTATATTGCAGAATTTACAGATACAAGTGGTTTATCTACAAATAGCTCATTAACAACGATAATACAAGAGGATACAACCAATCCCGTTTCAAATACGATTCCAGATGATATGAATGTGGAATATGCAGCAAGTGGAACATCTCCAATTGGTAATTGGAATGGTACTGATCTGTTAGCAGATGATTATAGAATTGAAAGACAATACAATTCTGGTGGCTATTCAGATATAGTTGCATGGACTTCTTGGACAAGTGGCAATAATATTACTTACGAACATGCAAATAACTTAGCTCTTGGAACTTATGAATATAGAATAATTTATCGTGATACATCTGGAAACTTACTTACAAGCTCAGTAACAACAATTACTCACGAGGACACAACAGATCCTGTCATAATAACAATTCCTTCTGGTACCGATAATGAATACTCAGACACAGGAACTTTTACAATCGGAAATTGGAACGGTACTGATTTATTAAATGACTCCTATGTGATATGGCAAAATTATGCAGGAGGATCATTTTCTATTATCGATAGTGGATCATGGAACAGTGGGGAAAATATCACCTACGCACATTCTAATAGCTTGGCATTAGGTAGTTACGGATATTATATTGTATTCAATGATACTTCAAATAATTCAATACAGAGTTCTACAATCTATCTTAATCAAGTAGACACGACAGATCCTACATTTACTTTAACTCAGAATGATATCAACGTAGAATACTCTGATACTGGAACTACACAATTATCTTGGACAGGTACAGACCTATTGGCCCAAGATTATCAGCTTGAAAGACAGTTAGACGGTGGTGGTTATTCTGTAATTATATCGTGGACCTCTTGGACTAGTGGTGTTGCAACTACATATGATCATGATGATACCTTACCATTAGGAATCTATGATTATAGGATCACATATCGAGATACGACAGGAAACACCATACAGGATATTGCAACAGTAACCCAAGAGGATACAACCAACCCCGTTTCAAATACGATTCCAGATGATATGAATGTGGAATATGCAGCAAGTGGAACATCTACATTTGGTAATTGGAATGGTACTGATCTGTTAGCAGATGATTATAGAATTGAAAGACAATACAATAGTGGTGGTTGGTCTGATGTGGTTACATGGACTTCATGGACCTCCGGTGCATTTATATCCTATGAACATTCAGATAATTTGGCTCTTGGATCTTATGAATACAGAATTATTTATCGAGATACAAGTGGCAATACAATCACAAGTAGTATCACAACTGTTACTCAAGAAGATACTACAGATCCAATATCCACCGAGACCCCTGTAAATTATACCACAGAATATGCCACAAGTGGAACTTACAGCCTAGAGTATTGGTCCGGAACGGATTTATTAGCAGATGAATATAAAATTGAGAGGCAGTTTAGCGGTGGTGGTTGGAGTGTTGTTAGAAGTTATAGTGTTTGGGTAAGTGGAAATCAGTATTCTATTGATTTTGATTTATCTGAAATAATCGGAACTTATGAGTATCGAGTTACTTACAAAGATACATCAGGAAATACTGTAGTAAGTGCAATCATAACAATTACCCATCAAGATACTACAGACCCTACAGTAGATTCTCCTGGTGATCAAACCTATGAAAGCGGAGATACTGATGCAAAATCAATCACTTGGAATTTAGGGGATAACTATGATGGGAAAGATTACGATATTTATCGATCTACAGATAATTCAACATGGGGATCACCAGTTCAATCAGGTACATGGTCCGGACTAAGTGATTCAGCTATTTTAAATGGAGTCGGAGGTCAGACAATTTCATATTACTATAAAATTGAAGTATTTGATTCAAGTGATAATATGGTATTAGATATTGTATTTGTAGAAATTACTTCAATTACCAATCCAATAATATCTCATCCTGCAGATACCAGTTATGAGATTGGTAATTCTTCTACTCATAATATTATTTGGTCTCTTAGTGATGAATATGAGGGGTTATCATGGCAAATACAAAGATCAATTGATAATTCAACTTGGGGTTCAATATTATTCTCAAACAGTACTTCAAATGATAATGCAGTCTTTACATATGATGTTAGTGGAGAAACATTAGACTATTATTATAATGTCACATTAACTGATAATGCAGGACATTCAAGCTATGATGTAGTATTTGTGGGGACCTATGCCCAAATAACTATTCAAGAATTTTCAAGAAGTTCATATATTGATGGAGATGGGAATTACGTTACATACGAAGATGCATTATTTGTTTGGTCAGCATATGATAATACTGCTACAACAGATTATGATGTATATAGGAACGATAGTCTCATTATCGAGGATAAATCTTGGGTTAATGAAACGATTACTTATGATGAATTCAACGACGATGGAACATTGGGTTCTGGAATTTATAATTTAACTTTAGTAGTCAATTCCACCAATGGGGTTACTGGAGTATTAGAGGTCTTAGTGGATTATTCAGATACAATTCCCAATATATTTAGCACTCCATCAATTCAAACCTTCTCCTATGGAGAGAGTAATCTACTACAATGGGGAGTAGTTGATAAATATCCAACCAACTACAGCATTTACAAAAATGATAGTATTATCCAATCCGGATCATGGAGTCTTTCGGAATATATTTCAATTCCATTACAAAGTTTGGCAGTTGATACTTACAATTACACTTTAAGGGTATTTGATAAAATAGGAAATTCAAACACCGATACTCAGATAATAGAGATTACATCTAATCCGACATTCTCAACAAAACCCAGTGATCTAAGCTATGCATTTGCATCAACAAGCAATTCCTTAGCATGGGTAGTGGATAATGTAGTTGGGGGTTCATTTGAATTATTTGTTGATACAGTATCAATAGATAGTGGTTCTTGGAATCCTGATGTTTCTATCAGTTTTGATATTGATGGATTGGCAACAGATCTCTATAATTACACCTTAGTAATTACTGATGATAACGGACAATCAATATCTAATATTGTTTGGGTACAAGTAACAGATGAAGATGGCTCTCCAACCATAGTAATTGCTCCAGATGATATTTCATATTCAGTCGGGTCGGTGGGTAATGAAATCAACTGGTATGCTGTGGATAATTTCCCTACCACCTATAGCATAGAATTAAATGAATCAGAAGTTCAGAGTGGGGTATGGTCCTCATCTGAATATGTAACAATTGATATTGATGGTAATCTTCCCGGTGTATATTCATACATTCTCTACGTGTATGATAGTGCTGGAAACCTATCATCAGATGAAGTCGTGGTGACGGTCACATGAAAACAAAAATAAAACTATTATTAATTATCATTTTGCTCACTCTTAGTAGTGCAACAATATTTGTTGAAACTAATTTAGATGTACATAAACAATTTCCACAAACCCAAATCGATGAAATACTTGATAATAAGTCACCATTTGGTAAAACGGAAAAAGATGGTTCTCTTATAGACTCTGGTAAAGAAATCTATGGTCCTAATAAAAGATTTAACCCTATTTCACCAAATTCAGTGTCTCAAGATCCAATTGATTCTACTGTTCAACATTTGGGAGAATCTGTAAGGGTTGATTATCAAACAAAAAACAGCACTATCAAAGAAATAAATGAACTTGGGTCAAGAGATTTTAGGTGGATTTCATCATTCGATATTGATGACAGTCCAGAGTGTGCTGGTGCTTGTGGAAGCTATCCAATGGGAATCGCGATTGACGCTTTGGGCTATTATTACATTTCAGATGAAGGTATACACAACATAACAAAATACGATTCTTTGGGAAATAAAATTTGGGAGATCGGTGCAGAAGATAATGATTATAATACAGGGGATGGAGAATTCGATACTCCCTCAGCCTTACTCATATTTAATGATGAACTTTACATTGCAGATTCATACAATTCAAGAATACAAGTATTTGATCTTGATGGTGTTTTTCAAAGAAAATGGGGAACATGGGGTACAGGAAATACTCAATTCCATTATCCATATGATATCGAAGTTGATAGTGAAGGTTTGCTTTATACATCTGATGCAGATTTAAATAGGTTTCAAGTTTGGCATCCCAATGGGACCTATATCAGACAATGGAATGATTATGTCTATGGTTCTCCAAGTGGAGTTGCGAATATTTATGATTTTGCATTTGATAGTAATGATGATATACATTATATTGCGGGTGTCCACTCAAGTGATGAGCCAACTTGGAGAGATTCTTATGGAAAATACGATAAAAATGGTACTCAGTTATGGAACAAAAACGAAACCCTATATGGTGTGGAATTTTCTGCGTCTGGTTACTTAACAATTGATAAAGACGATAATGTATTTATGAAACGATCGGGCATGATGGCAATTTATGATATTAAGGGTAATCCACTTTGGCAATTTGGTGAATACACCTACTTAGAGGATGATTCAGTACCAGATTGGAAATCGGTATATTGGTCAAGATATATGGTATTTTCAGAAATTGATGGCTCACTAAATTTTCCTGATAGGTCAACGAGGAAGATGCAAAAATGGAATTGGGCTAATAAGGATAATGTATATTTTGAAGGCTCGCTCCCCACCGACTCAACAGATTCATTCTTTTATGATATAAACATTCCAACTTTTGTGTCTGAGATAGGGGGTCAGGCAGAAAATTCAATAGTAACGATGGAGTTTGTCTTTTATGATTTGACCGCTCCCACAGATATCGGACTACAATTAAGTTGGAACGACATTGGTACAGATTCTTATCCTATATTTGAGGATCAATTGATATCTCAGATAATGAGTTCTAATAGTATCTATTCAAACAACGAACTGAGATTTAATATCGAAATAAACACTGCAGTCAAAAACATTACTTTCGGAATATTTGATACAGGTTTGAATAGTTATGTTGAATCTAGGTATCAAGGCAATATATCTAATGTAGAAAAAGATATCTCATTATCATCTATTCATATTGACTTTGTATATGCGAAATCTCCTGAAATCACTTCTAATCTTAGGAGTGAATTTGAATATTCAAGCCCCTCACAGATTATTCATACTTTAGAAATTGATGTATTCGACTATCGTATTCCTTTGGCATTGTACACACCATATGGATGGAACTTTACTTCCATTGTTCCGACAGCTACAGTTACTTGGAACTCAACAAATAACTATTATTTGGTCACAAATACGGTCCCAACAACTTATACAATTACATTCGTATCTGGTGAAGGATGGGGGGTTGATAGTCCTCGTGAAGCTAGAATTTTAGCAATTAATGATGTCACAGACCTATATATTGATTGTATTGGATTTGAATGTAATGAAAATGATGATTTTGATAGTTTAGGTGTTGGCTTGGATTTTAATAACACCTCAATAAAGACAGATATTGTTTATGAGGGGGCGTATTCTTTAAGAATGTATGATACAGACAGTGACAGAGATACATACATCAATCAATTTGTATTACCTAGAGGGCAATATTACATTTCATTTTCTACATATACGGTTGAAATGGCGACAGGTTTTCCATTAGATCTTAGAATAAGAAATTTAGCTGGAGATCTTACAGAGTACATAGATCCATTTTCTACCAAAGATCGATGGGTAAATCATTTCTATTACTTTGAAGCAGATGATACAGATTCATCAACTTATGCTATTAGTTTTGATACTCAAGCGGATACTGTTCAACCAATAGATATGTATTTGGATAACTTTAGGATTTGGCAAACTTCGGAGCAACAATTATTTTCAGGAATAAAAACCCAAATAATACGTTGGGATGGACATTATAATCCTGCTGCACCAAGTGTAGATGTTACTTGGACTTTATTTGATGGAGTAACAAAAAGTGAAACAATGAGCACAACTCTAACATCAGATACCTCTGGTTATATTGAATACGAATTTTATGATGGTTTATTCCAAAAGGGATATCTCAGTCAATATAACGTGACTTCACAAAGTTACAATGCTTCTACACATTTCACTCCAGTTATAGGATCAGATTACATCAAAAGCATTAATGATGTAACCTTCTCAGATTCAACACTTGGTTCAATAACAAATATTGATAGTGATCCCATTTCCATTACTAATCAATCATTGGAAGTAACCAGTACCGGTGGAGATTATTGGGGAATATATCAAACAAGCTCAAATACTGGATCTTATGCTATTACTACAAGAATTAAAAATACTGGGGGATCAAATACTTATTTTGGAATATCATTTTATGATGTTCCCATAGATCCTTTAGGTGACGATATATTCTTAATTCGTGGTGGAACTTCTCAAACACTATTTCGAGTTAATGGGGTGGAAACTAACCCTATGTTTATTTCTGCAACTGATACTTGGTATATCGTTAGGGCAGAAGTTTCTACTAACTATGTAAAAATCTACATAGATAATGAATTAATTGCCACGAGAATTAATACTAATTCACTTTCAGATCCCAACTTTGGAGTCGTTGGATACAATAGCAATGCTCAAATTGACTTTTTTAGATTAACATCTATAACAAATCCAACTATGACTCAGACCTCTACATTTGTTAATATGGCTTCCACAAACAATACATTAGTCTATTCTCTATATTATGATGGTGTTTATCAAGAACAAGTTAATGATCTCGAAAGCTATATGCTTAATTTAGGTGGAAGTGTTCACAATGTTACATACCTACCAGAATACAATTTTGAAATCTCGGACTATGTTTTTGTTTCTGATTATATTCATAAATCAGAGTATGTTTACGATCCCAACGATTTATTCATTGTACATGTAGAATCATTTACTGTTACAGACACTTTGGCTTCCACGTACATCACAGCAACACTAGATGGGAGTTGGATTGCATATGAAAATGATACTGCAATTGATACAGGAACATTCAATAAAAAAGGTACAAGCATTTTAACAACTCGGACTACTTCACCAGGTCTTGTAAATTACGGTCTTAAATTTGTTAATGGTAGTAACATAGTATGGTTCAACACGACTTACGCTACAGGCACGACTAATTTTGGAGATACTTATATTAGATATCAAAATGGAATAGGGAATCATATTCTATTTGAGGCGTTTAACACTTATTACCGATTTGACTCAGGTGCCTATTCTGGTGTTGGTGAAAATGTTATTCACTGGACCGACACAATATCAGATTCTCTTAACTTGTATGTTAATGATTCTTTGGGTAATGAAATTATTAATGGGACTTACTCTTATGATATTTTCATTATTATCACTGTTAATGCTCATGAGATCCTCTTTACAAATCAAGTATCTCAATCTCTATTGGTCCAATTAAAACTTCAAGCCAATCCTTGGGGATCTGCAGTTGGATATTGGATACCCGAAGGTGGATTTAGAACAGTAAATTTATACAATGGCACTTATGATATGAGAATATTGGGTAGTGATGGGTCAACAATATTCCAAACTACAACCTTGGTTGCAGATAAAGATAAGGTTGTGGCTTTGAGTGAAGACGCTAATCTAATTATTTATGGCTATACTTGGGACGTATCTAATAATAATGTTACACTTTCATTTGGATCTAACTATGGGGATGCATTGGTCACAATAACTGACAATGGGGTTATAATTGGAACCTTTGCTGAATCTGAAATTATATCTTGGAAAGGCACATTGAATGTAAATGGTTCTCAAGTTGAATTGACATTCAAGCGAAACATTACTAAATACACAGGGATTATAGAACAGACTATTTCGAAAGGTTTTGCCTATACACTCACCCCAGAAGATCCATTAAGAATAGAGGATATTAGTTATAGTATTGATTTTGCATCGGGTTATGTTTATTTTGACTATCGATCTAATTGGGCAAATCAAACAATTAGAATGAAGGATAATTCCACATATTTAGGGCCGTCAGTTGGAGAAGGTTCATCAATCTGGTCATTTATCCCAAATCCAGGTTTCCATAATTTTACTGCTGAAGTTTGGAATGGATTGTCATTAACTGATGAAATTATCTTTTCTATTACAATAACAGAAGTAGACCCCAATCAATTATTAGTTGCAGATTATTCAATTGATGTAGCTGCAGGTATAATATATGTGACAGTAGAAACTACATGGGGAAACCAAACAGTTAGAGTCAAGGACAATTCTACATGGTTAGGTTCTGCAGTTGGAGAGGGATCATCTTCTTGGTCTTTTACAACTGATGTTGGATTCCATGTATTCACGATAGAAGTGTATAATTTGGGAGTTTGGCGAACTCTTACAACCTCAATAACAATAACAGAAGTAGATCCCAATCAATTATTGATTGCAGATTATTCAATCGATGTAGTGGCTGGAAAAATCTATGTGACTATTGAAACCACATGGACAAATCAAACAGTTAGAGTTAAGGACAATTCTACATGGTTAGGTTCTGCAGTTGGAGAGGGATCATCTTCTTGGTCTTTTACAACTGATGTTGGACTACACGTATTTACAATAGAAGTGTATAATTTAGGCGTTTGGCGAACTCTTACAACCTCAATAACAATATCAGAAGTCGATCCAGATCCAACCAATCAATTATTGATTGCAGATTATTCAATAGATGTAGTGGCTGGAATAATATATGTGACAGTAGAAACTACATGGGGAAACCAAACAGTTAGAGTCAAGGACAATTCTACATGGTTAGATTCTGCAGTTGCAGAGGGTTCATCCTCATGGTCATTTATTACAGGTGTTGGATTCCATGTTTTCACAATAGAAATATATAATTTGGGAGTTTGGAGAACACTTACTACATCGATAACAATTGCTCCCCCTGCAGCAGACGATCCTTTACGAATCGAGGATATTAGCTATAGTATTGATGTTGCAGCAGGATATGTTTATTTTGATTATCGATCTAATTGGGCAAAT
>SDBV01004561.1_pt1 | contig 19876 bp, 27 predicted proteins | sample 2277081 | NCBI WGS metagenome assembly SDBV01 (sample SAMN10402039, study PRJNA504765) | marine sediment metagenome | isolation source: marine sediment core GS10_PC15, 223 cmbsf | place: Arctic Ocean: Southern Knipovich Ridge | collected 2010
GTATGGGGCTTATTGGCTTTTGACCCAAAGGTGGAGGACAAAAGTTGTCCCAAAAGAACAGGAGACACAAGCCTAAAAAGGCGTATAGAATAAGAGAGGAAGTCATTGAATAAGGATATTGATGAGAGTCCTATATGGAAAGAACCTCCCTTTATTTTCGCTGTTTTGTTCTTTCCTGCCATCTTTATTCTTTGTGCTATCTTTTATGTGGTACATATTTTTGTTTTAGAAAGGTGATTGAGGAGGGGATGTAATTGAATGATATACTAGAACGCATTAAATCTTACTACAGAACTCATAAGATTATGTCTATTGTATTGGTATGTTTGGTTATAGGCACATCGGTTTTTTATTGGTATTATAATCAAGAAAAAGATGTAATCATTCCTCTGAGTGAAGCTGTATTATTATCGCAATCCGATACCTTTGAGGCAATGGTTATAAAAACTCAAGGCTCTACTACAAACCAACAGACTAGATTGGAATTAACATTATTTAGTGATGCCACTGCTGCAACTAAAGATTTAGATGGAGATACCATAACAGTCACGGATGGAGAAACAATCTTTGTAGATATTGGGGGGCTTAACATCAACGACCTATTGGATATGGGTTTTGTATTACCCATTACATATAGTCAAGAGAAAGCCAGTTTAGACAAGATGGATTGGGTAAGTCGTCTTATTCCCCTAGTTTTGATGATAGGGCTACTGTACTTATTTATGGGTGGTTATATCTTTACTTCTACTGGCAAGAAGTTCAAGAAAAGTAAGAATTCGGTAATGTTTTCAGATATTGGTGGTCTAACAGAAGTAAAGGAAAGCCTAAAAGAAGTAGTCAGTTTCATCAATGAAAAAGACTCCTACAAAAAGACTGGTGCTATAGTCCCTAGAGGAATCTTATTGATAGGTTCCCCTGGCACTGGAAAAACATTACTTGCTCAAGCTATAGCTACAGAGGCAGATGTTCCCTTTTATTACACAAGTGGCAGCGAATTCCACAATATGTGGGTAGGATTGGCTGCCTTAAGAGTCAAACGACTATTTAAGGTTGCTAGTAAAGCACCAAGTGTAGTGTTCATAGATGAATTTGATTCCATTGCGCATACAAGGGGGCAGAGTTCAAGTGATGCAGGACGAGAGTGGAATCATACTCTCAATCAATTATTATCTGAAATGGATGGATTTAAAAAGAACTCAAAAGTTATTGTCATAGCTGCAACAAACCGAGCAGATGTCTTAGACCCTGCTGTAACAAGAGCAGGGAGATTTGATAGAAAAATAACAATACTACTTCCTAATTATGAAGCTAGAAAGGAAATACTAACTATTCATAGCCGAAATAAACCATTAGCAAGTGCTGTTAGTTTGGAAGCTATAGCGAAGCAAACTAGTGGGTTTAGTGGTGCTGATTTAGCTTTAGTAATGAATGAGGCAGCGATACAGAGTGCGAAAGAGCATAATGATACTATCACTATGTCTCACCTTACCAAAGCGATTGACAAGGTATTAGTAGGGGATGAACGAAAGGGGTATTCCATATCGCAAGAAGAGCGTAAACTACTTGCCTATCATGAAGCAGGACATGCTGTGGTTTCATCCTTTATACTTAATGGAGACAAAGTAGAAAGAATCACCATATTGCCACATAGTATTATTGGTGGATATACTCGTACAACACCAGAAACTGAGTCCTTAGTGTTATCAAAATCAAAGGCATTAGGCAAAATTGCCATACTTTTAGGTGGAAGAGTAGCAGAAGAAATCGTTATTGGTGATTTGTCTAGTGGTTCGCAGAATGACCTGAAAATAGCCAATGAATTAGCCCATGAAATGGTAAAACATTATGGGATGGGAGAGCATTTTGGGTTACGGTATTCCACACAAGATGTAATGGGTAGAGAGAAAGTTGGGGTTGATTCCTCCCAGATGATAGATACAGACATAAATGGAATATTAACTACATCTTGTAAAAAGGCAGAGGATTTAATTAAAGAAAACCGTGAAATATTAGATTGTCTTGCCTTTAAATTACTTGAAGTCGAAACACTAGACAGTAATGAGATAGATGATATTATTAGGAGAAAAAAGGATTGAAGAAGTCTCTTCCTAACATTATATTCCTATTTGCTATAATAGCGTTTGTAGCCAATATACTTTATATATGGCAGAGTCCTGTTATGCGTGCATCCTGGATGGGTAATGATGAGTATTTTTTCTATCGTACCACAATGAATCTGCCTAATCTTGAGACTACAGGCGTTTGGTTGATTGATGAAAAGGCTCCGAATCCACAGGGAATTGATGACGCTGCTGTTTACCGATTCAGCCAAGCGTATACAACTCCAATCTGGATACATCCTATTGTAGCCAATTACATCGCCTATCCTATTGCTATGCTGTTTGATGATGTAGCAGAGCAAATACAATGGTTGCGTCTTATAGATGTGGCAATAATTATATTAACAGTGGGTTTGTTCCTTGATGTGATAAGACGGAGAACCAATCCCTATGTTGCGGCATTCTCAGTATTACCGATGATGACGGGCAGGTTGCTGTTGGCGAATGGGATTATGTTTTACAACGATTTGTTTATGTGGTTATTCTTTGCTCTTACGATGTGGGTTATCACTCGCAATCCACATTCACGCTGGATTATCGTGCTGTCTTTGGTGACGGTGTTGTGTAAGATAAATGCGTTGATATTATTGATGCCGATATTACTCTACCTCAATTATCAAAATAGAGATAAACTTTTCGTAGCTCAGGTGGGGGTGATGTCAACTGTAGCATTTATGGGGTATCTGGTGTTTCAAGCTATTGTGGCAGGTGACCCATTATATGTTGTTCATCATTGGGGAGCTTTAAATCCTCAAGGTAAGTTGAATATCACTAGAAATGTATTGCCTTACATTTGGAGCTATGTCTTTAGTTGGGGTTTGTGGGTATCTATGCCGTTGATAGTCGTGGGTATAGCCTTGATAATAAAGAGGAGAATAAAAGCCTTCTATGGCTTTGCTACTTTCGGGGTTGTAACCTTCTTATATGCTGGATGGGGGTTTTATGCTTATCAGGTGTTCCCTGTGATGTATGCGTCTATGTTTATGATACCCGTTGTGTGGTTTAGTTCTTATATTAAGAAAGAAGGGGTGGTTTGATAATATTATGAAAAAGCAGATAAGAATATTAGCTGTTCTATTTGGCTTCACTGGAGTGGGATTGTTATTGGCTACTTTTATTGAGCTTGAACAAACTAGGCAATTAGTGGTTCGGCTTGTATTTTTAGTTCCAGGGATAATTTTGATGATGTTTGGTATTTACACCTTTTTAAGGGACAAAAGGAATGAATGAAGTAGAGTCGGATATAGAATTATGAAGAAGTAACAGATATGTGAAAGGAGGGAAAATAGATGAGAGAAAAAATGGTAACAGCGGTTGAATTAGCTAAATTTGCCGAGAAAAATGGGTGGATTATGATAGAGAAGAATGAGAAAGTCAACGATAACTTCATTCGTTATCTAACACCATCAGGGCAAAGAGTTATAGTTGAGTTCCACGAAGATGGTAGCATTATGCGGATTTATCCCTAGCTAATGAAGTAGAGAGTGATATAGAGTTATGACAAAGGCTAAAATACTCACAATAATTGGCTTATTACTATTCTGCGTGGTGGTGTTTCTCCCACCGATAATTCATGGCTATGTCTATCCAAATATAGGGGATGATACCTCTGGACAGTTAGCCATATTTGATAGTATGCAGAGAGGGATAATAAGACCACAGCTACAATATTTAGGTTACGCAATTGTCGGCTACCCGTTGGTTTTTGTTAGTTCTTTGGTTGGTGTGGAGATAAACATTCTGTTCTTGTGGTTCAATTATACGGTTTTGGCTCTAGTGGGGGTGACCTTATACTTGGTTATGTCCAAAATAGCAGGTAGCTTAACGGGATGGCTTTCATTGCTTATAGTACTATTCTGCACCCAAGGATTGCTCTTTCAGTTTTATTTTGGGCAGATATTCAACCTTATAAATGTCGGCTTGATATTCCCATTATTACTATATTCCGCTACTAGATACTTGGTAGACAGAAAAAGAAAGCAGTTAATCTCTACTTTGCTCCTTGTTGCATTGTTCAGTAGTTTTCATACAAGTGGTATCTATTTACCTATCATAGTTGGAACAACTCTTCTAGGGTATATGATTTATTGTAAGATACATAAACAAAAAATATATAGAAGGGATGTTATTTTTGGTCTTACCATAATTATGGTTGCGACTTTGGTTTTTGTGCTTGCTGTGTTTTTACCTACGATGGTTCAAATAAGACAATATTCTGGTTATGAAGATACTACTTCGGTACTTATAGCACAGCTAGGACATTCTATGGCAGTGCCGATTGGTAATTATATGATGTCTATTGTTTCAGTAACCGTTCTAGTATTATCAGCATTAGCGATAGTATATGCTAAAGAAGGTAAAGGGAATGTGGAAACGCAAAGCGAGAGAGTTTTTGCTCTCGTACTTGGCAGTAGTATCATGGTGTTGGGAGTAGTTACCTTTGCTAGATTGTCAGTAGACCCTTGGAGACAAGCTTTAGATTTGGCTACGATAATGGCATTGTTTATTGCATTCTGTGTTGGGTTGATTCTGCGGGGTCAAAAAACACGAGCTATCATGCTTGTCGTTGTTTTGAGCGTTGGGTTCGGGCTGTGGCACAATTTACCGACTTGGTTTGATTACAATAGTGCGATGAGACCAGTGGATTTAGAGGCTCTTGCCTATGCCGATAAATTTGAGACTTACAGTTCTTCGGGTACTATAGCCCCTTGGATATACAACAGATTTACCGATGCTGAGTGGATTGGAAACGAGGGGGATATAGTGCTTATGCGTAATAAGCCGATGACACCGAGAAGCGATGAAGACAATATCTGGTATCAGCAACATGGATGGACTCCTGATGATAGTTATGAATTGACTAAAACATTTAGTGATGGGAAGGTGGCTGTGGAAATCTACGAGAGAAAATCAGAAAATAGATGATGAATTTTAATGAGTTGGTGGGATTTATCAAAAGACGCTATTCCTTGGATAGCAGAAAGGTATTTCTTTACCGAATGGCACGTTTCGGGATTATCGGGATACATCTGCCTTTGAGCGAACTGAGGGCGTGGAAATTAAGGCGGAGTAGATGCCGATATATTGTTAAGGAAATTCAGGGAAATGATATGATGTTGAATCCTTATGATAGAGGAATATCTACTGACCTGTTACTTTACGGGATACGTGAGCCATTGATAAACGCTAAGTTCTTAGGGTATTTGAAAGATGGGATGGTTTGTTATGATATCGGGGCGAATATCGGATATTACGCTCTTCAAGAAGCATCCTTAGTGGGGGCGAGTGGGCATGTTTATGCCATTGAACCTATACCAAGTAATTGTAATATTTTGGCAATGAATATTGCATTGAATGGGTATGAGAACGTGAGTTTGTGTAATTTGGCGATGGGTTCACAAGAAGGAATGGGTGAGATAAAAGTTTCGCATATGAGTAATATGTGTAGTATGGTGGAAACAGGGTACAGAGACTATAGGGAATCTATCCCTGTGTTGGTAGATACAATGGATAGGTTTATAGTGGGTAAAAGATTGCCAGATGTAGTACGAATGGATACAGAGGGGTATGAAGTAGCGATAGTGAAGGGGATGAAAGGATTACTTGAGAGCAGAAAACCTTTGGTTCTTTTTATAGAGATACATTTTGATGCTTTAATGGGTAGAAGTATATCTATGTTAAAATCTTTGAAGGAATACGGTTTTGAAGTCAAGTCAGCGTCATACGAGATGCACCCCACTGTTAGAAACTCGGTGTTTCGTCCTTTAGTTAGTTTATGTGAAAGGGGTATGGGGGCAACTGGGTATCTCGATGTGACTATAGATGATTTGATGAATAGGTCATGCTTCCAGATGGGTGAAGTTGAGAATCTGGAGGTTATTTTTACTAGATGAGAGTAGTAGCTGTAATACCCTGCTATAACGAGGAAAAGATGATAGCCGATGTCGTGACTAGAGCCAAAAAGCAGGTGGACAAGGTGATTGTTGCTGATGACTGTTCAATGGATGGGACTAGTCTGTTGGCTAAGAAGGCAGGTGCTTTGGTGGCAGAAAGCCCATATCAAAGGGGATTTGGTAGAAATGTGAGATGGGGCTTGGAAGTCGCTATGTCTGATGGCAAAACTGATATAATTGTGACCCTTGATGGAGACGGGCAACATAATCCAGATGAGATACCACGAGTCGTTGAGATGGTACAAAACCGAGAAGCAGATTTGGTAATAGGCTCACGCTTTCTTGAGAAGTTTTCATGCCCAAGATACAGAAAGATTGGCATAGATATAATAACTTGGCTCTACAATATAGGTTGCGGACAAAAAATCAGTGATTCCCAAAGTTGTTTCAGAGCGTATAGTCGTGAACTGTTGGAGGTACTTACTCTTGAGGATGATACTTTTGGATTTAGTACTGAGATACTTATCAAGGCTAGGAAGCAAGGTTTTAGTATAAGGGAAGCACCAATAAGTTGTATTTACCACAAAGATTTCAAGATAAATTCGTCTATGAATCCTATATTACAAGGGTTGATTGTTTGTCTAGCGACTATAAAATGGCGAATGTGGAAGTATAAACGATGATTGTGTTTGGTATCTTGATATTCTTCATTGTGACCTTGTTGCCTGGAATGCTGGCATTGAGATTATTGAGCAATAATCGCCCACTTTGTTTGAATACTTTTCTGTATGCCGTTGGTTTGGGGTTGGTATTTAATGTCATTGTGGGGGTTATAGCCAATTTTACTTTTGGGCTTTCTCTCTTTTCTGTGGTGGGTGTGTATGTTGGTTTGCTTGTTTTGGTTGGCGTCTTTAGTTATAGATTTGGTAAAAGGCTGATTGTGGAGTGGCGGTTTGATTGGAAGTTGCTGATTCTAGTGGCGGTATATTTGGTGGCGGTTGGTCTACAGTATCAAACCACCTTAAGTTCTCCGAATTTGATTGGCAGTGATATACACCTAGAGTATTATAATGCCAATCGTGTCATTGAAACAGGATATTGGGATTATTCTCTAGCAGAAACATCGGTGAACTCAGCACTTAGCATATCGTTGTTACTTCCCGTTTATTCGTTGCTGACGGGCATAGAATTGTTGTTGGTGTTTAAGGTTATTGCTCCTTTGATATTCGGATTTCTACCACTTGCTTTGTATAGTATCTTTATGTCTCAGTTTGGAAAAGGGATTGCGATATTAGCGGTGGCATTTTTTGTCACTCTGCCAATGTACACAATGGATATGGTGCAACTAATAAGGCAACAACACTCCGAGTTATTTTTTGTGTTTATAGTCTTGTTGGTCTTGGATGATAGTGTAGGTATGACGAAAAAGGTAATTCTGGGATGTTTTTTTAGCATTGGTGTGGTGGTGACTCATTATGGTTTTGCTGTAGGGGCAATGGGGTATTTCTTAATTAGTTCTGTAGTAATGATAGTTTTGGCAAAACTCTTTAAGTTTAGGTATGGCGTTGAGAAAATGAGAGTTGTCTTGTTATCCTCCATTTTGATGATGGGGATTGGAATTGTTATGGTAGTTATGTTTGTTTCTTATTATAGTTTGGTTGCAGATGGGACAAATCTTTGGGTAGGTTCAATACCCCTTAAGGCTGTGGAAAGAACAATAACCGAGGCACGAGTAGGTGCAGGTGGGAAGGTAATAGAAACACCTGCGGCTATTAATGAGGTTAGTTCGCTCCACAAGGAAGGTCTACCATTACTAGTTGAAAGATTCCCATTTATAAACCCATTTTGGAAAGAACCTTTGTTGCAGACAGCTATAGGTTTGGACTTTAATCGTGCTTCGATTTTGGGCAAAGTGTGGAGAGTTTTTCAATACCTTGTGGAATTGTGTCTGATTGTTGGGTTCTTCCTCTTTATGTTCTTGAAGGAGAGAAATCTAAAACTGGAATATAGGTCTTTTGTCATTACTAGTTTTTGTGTGGTAGCGGGAATGTATCTGTTGTCCACGTATAGTTATGGTATGGGGGCGACTAGGGTGTGGCAGGTGACATTGATATTTATGTCACCACTTTTTGTTGTGGGTGCGAGTTATATCGGTAAGTGGGTCTCAAGGGGGGTAAAATCAAATAAGATGACAATTGTGAGTACGCTTGTATTGCTAATCCCATACGTTGTATTCAATTCAGGGTTGGTTTTTGAAGTAGCTAAGATGGAGATGGAGGGATTTATTGATGTCCCGTACTCGGTTGCCTTGAGTGGGGATAGAGTGGATTTAGCAACGGTTTTTGATAGGGAAGATGTGGAGGCTGTAGATTGGCTTAAGTCAACGAATGATTCCTATGTTGCAATGTATAGTGACGCTCACGGAATTAAATTGTTGATACAGAAGTTTGGTTTGGTTAGGAACTCGGTTGACACACTTAGACTTGGGAAAATTAGGACATTGAAGGATATTGGGTTGGATGATGAGGGGTATATATTCTTAAGGAAGCGTAATGTTGAGGAAAATATGGTGACAGACCAAGGCGAATATGGTAGTAGAATAAGTTACAGTATTGATGGGCTAGATGTTTTAAAGCAGAAAATAAACAATGGCATCGTTGTCTTTGATAATGGGGCAAGGATAATAAAGGTGACTCAGTGAAGATAAACAGAATAAAAATGATGAAGTTATTTTTTAGCCCATTCAGTTCGCTATTCGGTAGTGGGATAGGCAATGTGAAGTTATTTAAACTTATCTTTAATCTGGTAGTATCATGGGCGATACCCAAACAGTATATAGCGCTAGAAGCTAATGGGTGCAAATTGGGTATGACTATAGGTGGTGTGGTAGGATTGGATGCGTTGGCTGGTGGAATTATGTTCGGAAGTGGATATGAAATACAGACTACTAAGCTATTTAAGGTATTGGTAAAAGAAGGCATGACGGTTGTGGATGTCGGGGCACATGTTGGTTATTATACCGTATTAGCATCTAAATTGGTGGGAGATAAAGGGAAGGTGATAGCATTTGAGCCAGAACCAAAAAACTTTGAAAATCTGGCGAATAATGTTGTGATAAATGAAGTAACCAATGTGACTGCCTTACGAAAGGCAGTCGGGCAAGAAGAAAAAAGAGCTAAACTATTTGTGTCGGATAAGGCATCGGGAGAATGTAGTTTGGTGTATGTGGCAAATCGCCCGAACAAAACGATTGATGTTGATGTGGTGGCTTTAGATAATTGTCTTGGCGAGAAGATAGATGTAATTAAAATTGATGTTGATGGTGGAGAGATTGGGGTGCTTATGGGGGCTAAACAGTTGATGAGTAACAATCCCAACATCAAAGTTTTTACAGAGATATGGGCAGAGGGATTAAAGGGAGCAGGGTATTCTTGTGAGGACTATTTGAAGGTCTTGGCTGATTGTGGTTTCAATTATATCTATCTCATTGATGAAAAGGAGAAGATTATCCAGAGAACTAACTCAGAGGGGGTTGTGAAATATCTAAGTAAAGATGCTGGCATAAACTTGTTATGTTGTAAGAATGAGGATGGAGTGTCTTTTAGAGGTAGAATCCCGAAAATAGTAACAGAGAAGATGCATAAAAGGATACCCAAACGGCTTGATGTGCTGTGCGAGATTCTTAAAGAGGATGACCGTGTATTGGAAGTTGGTTGTGGAACAGGGGCTTATGTAGTAGATGCCTTGAAGTATTTGCCAATTCATATAGTGGCGATAGATAAGGATAGGGCGAGTTTAGAATATGCAATGGTAAAAAATAGGGCTGACAATGTGGAGTATGTGCTATCTGCGGGTGAGGATTACGAGGATACTGAAAAGTTTGACGTGATAGTGTGTAGTCATATTCTAGAGCATCTGGAGAAGCCTAAAGCGATGCTGGATAATATTAGAAGATTGTTGGAAACGGATGGGGTGTTGTATGTTGGTGTACCGAATGGCTATGGCTGTTTTGAGATTGAAAATTATTTACCGAGATTGGTATCTCGCACAAGTTGGGGCGTAAAGTTGATTAATAGGATGAGAGGCGAGAGTGTCAAGGATACCTTGAATACTGAGAGTCAGCACATAAAGTTTTTTACTATTAAGGGGATTGTTCATTTACTAATGGAAAATGGTTTCGGTCTTGAAGCAGTAATAAATGAAGGGTTGCTCGGTGGTGTAATTACCGATAGAACTATTTTAAAAATCCCCAAGATAGCTGATTGGAACATTAACATTGCGGATAGGTTGCCTGCGAGTATGGCGAATGGTTGGATACTGATATGCAGAAAATCGCTTTAATAAATCCTCAGCAAAATAATAGGCATCCTCAACCTCCTATGGGGTTAGCACTTCTTGGTGCGATTCTTAAGAGAGAAGGATATGAGGTAAGTATTATTGATTATAATGTGAAACCAGGATATATACTTTTAGATGTAATTACTTTTGACATAGTAGGCATTACTGCAATGACTCCAACCATTAACAATGCCTTAAATATAGCTCGGTCACTGAAGCGTTATAATCCTAGTTTGACAATAATCTTAGGTGGGGCACACGCTACACTGCTACCCTCTGAGACGTTGAAAGCTAGTGAGGATATTGACATCGTGGTAACAGGTGAAGGTGACGTTGCTTTTAGTGAGATATTAAGCGGTAATATGAAAGGGGATATCAGGGGTATTTACCATAGTAAGGGTGAAATTGATATGGATGACTTGCCCTACCTTGCCTATCATCTGCTTCCCTGGCAAGAATATAGACCACATCCACCACATGGAAGAGAGTTGCCTTGGTTGCCGATGATAACATCTAGGGGATGTCCTTACCATTGCTCATACTGCTCCAAGGCTGTGTTTGGCAACAAGTTTAGGTCACAAAGCCCCAAGCGGGTAGTTGACGAAATCGCCTATTACCAAAGACGGTTCGGGGTGAAAGAGATTACATTTTATGATGATGTTTTTACATTAGATATGAAGAGAGCAGATGGGATAGCGGAAGAGATATTGAGAAGGGGAATAAAACTAAGTTGGACATGTGAGACGAGGGCAGACCTTGTGAATAGGGAGTTGCTATCGTTTATGAAGAAGGCTGGTTGCTATTCTGTGTCCTATGGAATAGAGTCTGCTTCTCAAGATATTATGGATGTTATTGATAAGAGAATCTCCGTAGAGAAATCCGAGGAAGCGGTGAGATTGACGAGGGAAGTGGGGATGCAAACTATCGGCTATTTTATGATAGGTTCTCCCAATGAAACACCTGAAACCATCAGAGAGACTATTGAATTTGCCAAGAGGCTGAAGTTGGACTACGCACAGTTTGCCGTTACTGTTCCATTTCCGAATACTAAACTGTTTGAGTATTATAGGGATGGTAAAGAAAAAGTAGATATACCTTGGGATAGTTTCGTTTATGCTGATATCGGCAACAAGACGACTCCCGTGTTTGAAAGTCCAATGTTAAGTAGAGATGACATTCAAAATTGGGTTAGTAGGGCGTATAAGGAGTTTTATCTGAGACCGTCTTATGTGTGGCAGAGGTTGAGTGGGATAAGGTCTGTGGGGGATATCAAGGTGCTTGCCAAGGGGTTGTCTATGTTGAGGGGGATGTGAAGGAATGAAGACGTATCAGATATTATACGCTGACCCACCTTGGCAGTTTAGGAACTATTCAGATAAATGGCATGAAATTCACGATGAGAGTCGTTGGGTTGGTAAACATTACAATACAATGACACTTGATGATATATGCAACCTACCCATCAGTGAGATTACGGCTGGTGATTGTGTTTTATTCCTTTGGTCTACCTCACCAACATTAGGGTCAGCACTCAGGGTAATAGAGGAATGGGGATTTACTTACAAAACAAAAGCATTTTGTTGGGCGAAAAAGAATAGAAAGGCTGATAGCTTCTTTACTGGTATGGGTTTCTGGACAAGGGCAAATACAGAAGATTGCTTACTTGCTACTAAGGGACACCCGAAGCGTATCGCAAAAGATGTTTGCCAGTTGGTAGTATCATCACGATTAGAACACTCTGAAAAACCACCTGAAATTAGAGAGAGAATCGTGAGGCTTATGGGCGACCTACCTCGCATAGAACTATTCGCCCGACAGAGAGTGGAGGGTTGGGACTGCTGGGGTAATGAAGTAGAGAGTGATATAGAGTTATGAATCTTCTATTTATATATGAGGTAGATTATCTCAAAAAGGTAGTATACGATATGCATATACTCGCTGAGGCTATGTCTGTTAGGGGGCACAACATCTATGCGATAGATTATGAGAGTATGTGGGATGGAGCAAAAAGCCAAAAGGAGATAGAGGTATCTCGTGTTTTCCCTCCCGTGAGCATTAGATTGATGAGACCGTGGTTTCTTAAGGTTGGTGGCTTGAGTCGCCTGACAGCTTTTGTGTCTCATTATTTTGCGATAAATAAGGTTATCAAAGATAAAAAGATTGATGCCATAGTTCTTTATTCTGTACCTACAAATGGATTACAGGCTATTTATTGGGCGAGAAAATATGGGATACCAGTGATTTTCAGGTCATTGGATGCCTTAAATCAACTTGTGGCTTACCCAATGTTGCGTTCCATCACAAAATATTTAGAGAAGGCTGTGTATTCGAGAGTGGATATGGTTGCTACTTTGACACCGAAACTATCCGAGTATGTTTGTGGGTTAGGAGCTAAAAAGGCAGAAGTCTTGCCTATGACAGTGGATACAAATGCCTTTCGTCCATTCAAGTCCGACATTGGGAAGAAGTGGGGATTGACAGAGGATGATTTGGTTATAATGTTTATGGGGACATTGTTTGGCTTTAGTGGGTTGGATACATTTATTTCATCTTTGCCCCAAATCTTAAGGCAAGTTGATAAAGTAAAGTTTTTGATTGTTGGCGATGGGGAACAGCGTCCGAAGTTAGCAAGTATTATCAAGGATTTGCAGTTGTGGGAGAATGTTATTATCACAGGGTTTCAGCCATATGAGGATATGCCCAGCTATATCAATCGGGCAGATGTTTGTATCCTACCTTTTCAAAATAATAAGATAACGAGGGACATATTCCCAGGCAAAGTAGTGCAATATCTAGCTTGTGCCAAGCCAGTAGTGGCAACGAAATTACCTGGTATGGAGTCAGTTCTCAAGGGTGCAAAGCAGGGTGTAGTGTATGTCCAAAATGCGTGCGAGATGGTAGAATCCGTTTCGTTTTTGCTTGGTTCAGCCGAATTAAGACAAGAGCTTGGGGAATCTGGTCTTGGTTATACAAGACAAATACATAGCAGTGATAGGGTGGCTGAGAAGCTAGAAGAAATCATTAGGAGAGTGGTGTGAAAGGTTTTATAGGCACGATATTTAAACAAAAGAATGTTGGTAATACTTGGGGGTATATAGTTCAAACCGCATCTCAGGGAGCCGTGTTCATTACTGTAGTTAACTTTTTTATGTTAGCAGCCACATTCTTTGCGACAGCCCTCTCTCCATATTTAGTGGAGAGAGGTATCCTAATACCGTTTTGGTTATTTTTGGTAGTGCTCACTGTGCCGATTATTAGTGCTGGTTTTCTTTTATTTAAGTATGCCGTTCCCAGCTTCTTTAGTGCTTTCAACGACCAGTTTTATAAGCATGGGAGTGTCTTAAAAAAAGATATGGATGAATTGAAGGAAATCGTAATTAAGCTAAGTGAAACTAAGGAAAGTAAGTAGGAGAATATATGGCTAAAATAAATGAGGAGGAGAATCAATGAAAGTTGGAGTTGTAGGTCTAGGTAAATTGGGTTCATGTATGGCAACCGTGTATTCCAAATATGGGTTTGAAGTTGTAGGGGTTGATACTAACCAAGAGACGGTATTGAGAATGATGCAAAAACAATGCCCGATAGAGGCAGTCGAAGAGAAGGGCTTGGCGGAATTGTTGCAAACTGTACCCCTCAAGGTATCATCGGACTATGGTGCATTAAGGGGTTGTGAAATCATTATTGTCATTGTGCCAACTCCAAGCAGGGCTGATGGGCGTTATGACAATACCTATATAATGACGGTTTTGAAGTCTTTATGTAAGGAGGTTGCGACAGAATCCGTTAAACCAGTTGTTGTCATTAAAAGTACTGTAGCACCTGGAAGTTGCGACAAAGAGTTCATTCCTGTTTTGAGTGAGGTGGGCATTGGCCTGTGTTATAGCCCTGAGATGGTAGGTTTGGGCGATGTTGTGCGTGGGTTGGAGTCACCAGAGGAGTTATTGATAGGGGAGCAGAACAGGGAGACGGGGGGCAAATTACAGGAATTCTATCGAGGATTGTTCTCTCGTAGGAAGATGCCATCGCTGGTAAGGATGTCGTGTTGGAGCGCAGAACTGTCAAAGTTGGCATTAAACGTCTTTCTAATAAATAAGGTGAATTTGGCAAATATAATGGGTCGCCTATGCGACCAATCCCCCAAGGGGAATGTCGAAGACGTTTTGGCTTTTGTGGGTGGTGATAGCAGGATTGGAGGTAAGTTTTTGGAAACGGGCTTGGGTATGGGAGGCACTTGTTTCCCTCGTGATTGCAATGCATTGATTAGCGTAGCTGGGGATGCCAACTCCGACATACCAAAGGCTGTTGATAATGTAAACATCACCCAAGCGGATTATATATACGATTCTCTGAGACCGTTGCCCCAAACTGTGGCTGTGCTTGGGGTGACATACAAGCCAGAGACGCAGTTGGTGAATGAGTCGAGGGTTTTACTTCTAGTCTCACGAATGATGAGGGAAGGCGTTGATGTGAGAATACATGACCCTAAAGGCGTGCCAGAGGCTCGGAAGATTTTGGGGGAAAATGTTTATTATGCAACGAGTATTGAGGATTGTCTGATGGGGGCAGAATTGACTATCATAGGTACAGCGTGGGATTGTTATAGGAATATGGATATAGGGATGATAAAACGGCATATGGAGAAACCCGTTGTGTATGATTGCTGGCGCATATGGAAAGCAGAAGAAATGTATAAATATGGTATTAAATATCATGCCTTTGGGATAGGAGATAAGGGTGGTGCTTTGGTATGACAAAAGTGGCAATTAGTGGGGGTTTTGACCCATTACATATAGGGCATATTAGACTTATCAGAGAAGCTGGGAAGCTTGGCGATGAGTTGATTATAATCCTAAATACCGATACATTTCTACTAAATAAAAAAGGCTATATTGTTATGGCTCAACAAGAACGGAAAGAAATCTTGGAAAATATAAAGGGAGTTAGTCGGGTGGTAATATCAATTGATAAAGACCAAACAGTTGCCAATTCAATACGACATTATATGCCTAATATCTTTGCTAATGGAGGTGACCGAAACCCCAATAATAATCCTATACCTGATAATGAAATTAGTGCCTGTAAAGAAGTTGGGTGCGAGATAGTTTATGGAGTTGGAGGTGGTAAAATCCAATCTAGTTCTGGTTTGGTGAAGCGGTGACTGAGAAACCTGTGATTTATCTGTGTGGGGAGTGCGGGTTTGAGTATCTAGAGTGGGAAGAAACTGATTTGCCTTTTCCACCTAGAGAGGAAAAGGGTTTATGCCCTGCTTGCAGATTACAGAAGGAAACCTTAAGGCAAGAAGATGAAGAAGTATCAAATAGGTGAAAGGAGAGACTAATATGGAAATCATTATCACAGGAAGAGAGGCATTAGACAGGGGTATATGGGGGAAACTTTGTGAACTCAAAGATTGGAATGAATGGGCTATCAACGAAGGGCTTATGGATGATACTGACAAAATAACCCTCAGTGAAAAAGAGGCAGAGTCGCTAAACCTTATACCCAAAGTAGAGTCGGATATAGAGTTATGAATAAAGAAGTAGTCAAACAACATTGGGATGAAGAGCCTTGCGGGACAAGAGATATTCCTTTTCCAGTAGGTTCATTGGCATATTTTGAAGAGATAGCAGAGAGAAGGGATAAGTTAGTACCATTTCTTACTGATTATGTCCAGTTCGATAGATGGCAAGGTAAGAAGGTGCTTGAGGTGGGCTGTGGTGTTGGTAGTGATTTAATAAGGTTTGCTAAGGCTGGTGCTGACGTGACGGGAATTGACTTGTCATCTAGGTCGGTATTTTTGGCTAAAGAGAGGTTGCACCTCTATCGTTATGAAGGGACTGTGTTTGAAGCTGATGCTGAGGGCATGCCATTCACAGACAGTACCTTTGATTTTGTCTATTCATGCGGAGTAATTCACCATACGCCTGATACACAAAAGGCTATTAGTGAGATTTATCGGGTGACGAAACTAGGTGGTGAAATCTGTATTATGCTATACCATAAGCCCTCATTGGTTACTTTACAGATGTACCTTCTTTTTGGGTTGTTAGATGGTAAGCCATTCCGAAGTGTAGAGGATATACTGGCTAATCACCATGAGAGTTTGGGGACTAAGGCTTACACTGTTTCTGAAGTAAAACAGATGTTCTCTATGTTCAGGGAGTTGAAAGTGGAGACCTGTAAAACATCTTATGATTTGAGATATAAGAGGGATGGCTATTTACCTAGCTGGGTTGGGAAACTTGTGCCGAATTGTTTTGGTTGGTTTATTTTTGTGAGAGGTAAGAAATAGTGAGTAAAATATATAGCAGAAAAGATACTATACTGAGGTGGTTACTGTTTATCGTAATAGTATTGGTGCTTTTGGGGATAGAGCTATTGTGGGCAATGTTTATGGGGGATGTTTAATGTGGGAGTTGATATTAAGCGGTCATACAATACAATGGGTGTTAGGACACGAGGCATGGCATTTCGTTTTATCGCTGTTGTTTTCTGTGGTACTCTTGTTGGTAGTTTGCTTCCTGAACTGGGTACTGTGTTGGCATATAATCTCGGCATCTTCGCACATAAATTTAACCCGTATTTTCTTGCTCTCGGTATCATTGGCTTTGTGTTGGCATGTTCTTTTAGATACAGGTAGCGTATATGTGGCATTAAGGTTTTGGTGGTAACAAGCGATAATGTTTAGGCGTAGGCGTAAGGTAGTTGATGAGAAACGGGCGGGTGAGATTATTAAAGATAATCTGAGTGAATATATCAAACGAGAGGACTTAAAAGAGTACCTTGAAAGCATTGAAAAGGATAAGAAAAAGAAAAGGGTATGGGATTCCTTATCTGTCTCTAAGAAGCGTAAAGTGTTGCAGTATGTATTAAAAAAGAAGGGAGAACAACATGGCAAGAAATAAAATTCACCCCGATAGCCTTTATGAGAAAAACAGTGACCAGGCTAGGAAAAGAATAAAGAGGCAAAGGCGAGAGATTGCTGGAAATCCTCGTGGTACTAATAAGAGGTGGCTAAAGTCACGCCGTAGAGTTAGAAGGGGAGTATTGGGTAGATAGTATGGGGAATGATATAAAGATTTTTGAGGTAAAGGTCTTAGTAAAGAAAAAAGGGTCAAGGCATTTCTCCTCTCATATTGGGATGTATATAGATGAGACAAAGCCTCAGATGTTTCATATAGAGGCTAAGACACCTAGCCAAGCTGGAACACGAGCGAGGAAGTATGGTCGCCCAATCAGTGTACGGAAAGTGGATGTGGAGAAGATGTCAGGAAACATTGAGAACTTGTTGTTGCCAGAGGCATATGGAGCAAGTAATCCATATCCTAATGCTATTGCAATGGACGAAATGATTTGGAAGCAAAAGAATAAAAGAGCCAAACGGATAGAAAGTCAAGAAAGGAAAAGAGATGGGGATGGGTCTTGACTTATCAGAGTATTCTTGTTATAATATATATGTAGGTGTATATAGTAGGAGGGGAATAAGTGAGTAGTTTAAGAGAAACGATTTGGATTAAGCATATGCTAACCAACGATGAGGTTGTAGAGTTGGCTCAAAAGATGGCAATGGCTGAATCCTCAATAAATGAGAAGGCAGACCAGTTGAAGAGTGTATCAACAACTATCAAAGCGGAGATTGCTACGCAGGAGGGGATACTGCATAGTTGTGCCGAAAAGCTACGTTCTGGGTATGAGATGAGACCGAGAGAAGCCGATGTGACTTATGAAAAGGGACTAGTGAAGTATGTGGATAAAGACACAGGTGAGATATTGGAAGAACGTCCCATGACACAAGATGAGCAGTTGAGATTGAATAGTGTTGGGGCTGATAAAGAAGAGAGCGAAGCAGAGGACTAATAAATTTTGACTATTAATAAGGCAGTAATAAACCTTGTCATTAAATGCCCCAAATGTGAAAGTGACCATACCGTAAGGCATGGCTACAATGTAACCTTAAAAGGTAAGCGTCCAAGGCGAAAGTGTCAGCATTGTGGTACTACATTCTATGAGAAAAAAGGAGTGGAATGAAATGTTTATTAAACGTGTGAGAGAGGATTTCAAAAATAGATACTTTGGCATTTATCTTTGGGGATTAGCATGGTTATTTTTTATCATTGGAATGGTAGCCGAGTATTTATTTTAGGTAAGTTCGCAAGGCGAAAGTGTCAGAATTGTGGGGTTACATTTTATGAGAAAAAGGAGGTAAACGATGGGAAGGAAGTATTATAAAGTTTATCTGGCAAACAATGATGTAAGGTTGATGAGCAGGGGATGGGGGGAAAGGTGGAGGTCAAGCGACAAATACCCTCGTTTTAGAGATGACAATGGGCATGAGGTTACCTTTCCTGCTGAGGCACATTGGGTTATATTTTGGGAGCGTATTCCAGAGAATGAGATTCAGCAAGTGAGGGAAGAGCTTGGGAGGATGAGGGAAGAGCGGAGCAAAATAGATGCCTAATATGGGGGCTGCTACATGGGGATTGAGGATGATAAGACATCCCGATGCAATGCGGGAGTTTAAGTTTGCTCTTGATGCAATTGCTCCAGTAATGACTGACCCCCAAGAGACGAGGGTGAAGAAGAGAGAAACCCTGAATATGATGGTCAATGAGTTGACTGAGGGGACATTTAAACTACTTCCTGTTGTTGAGCAGATAATGAGCATCATCAATATGAAGCAGGATGTGTGTATGGAATATACCAGCACTATGTCACAGGCTGATGGGATATTAGGGTGGCTTCCAAGAATGAAAAAATATCGGAGCATCTTATTTAAGGAAGTGAAAAAGCAAAGGAGAAAATATCAACTAAATGTGTGAGATAAAGGAGGGATAAAAGATGAAAAAAAGTGATGAGGAGTTGGAGAAAAAACCTCCAACTAGGAAACTTGATAGTAGGGGGTTATCGAATATGAATAGGGGGGGGGATATCCCCAAGACTGTTATCATCTCATCCATTGTTACTATTATAGTCTTGGCACTGGTGACATTTGCAGGTGGTATGGGTTTTGTTACCAAGAATGATTTCACAGCAAATATGGTGGGTGTAACTGATATACTTGACCAGGCGAAGGTAGATTTAGCAACAGCTAAGAGTGAGGTTGTAATTGCAGTTCAGGGTATTCCAAGTATAGTAACTAACCAAATTGGTTCTGCTGTGACACAGGTTACAAGTCAATGGAGTAAAGAAATATCGTTATTATCAGACAGTATGACTACATTGGGTAAACAGTCCCAAGTTAATGTTTCAGCAATAAGCGAATTGACAGCCAATATAGAAAGTGCCAATCTGGAGATTGTTGGTTTGCAAGACAAGGTGACTGTCTTGGAAAGTGTGGTGGCAGAGTATGAAGAGCGAATTGAAGAATTAGAAGGCAGACTTACAGGTTCTGGTACGCTTGCCGAAGAAGTTACTACTATCTGGACTTTATCCTCCTACACCAATGTTACCAGCATAGGAGTAGACGTTACTAGTTATCCTTACAGAATTGAAGAAGAAGGTGACTACGGGATTACTCTAGCCCTA
>SDBV01004563.1_pt1 | contig 19866 bp, 26 predicted proteins | sample 2277081 | NCBI WGS metagenome assembly SDBV01 (sample SAMN10402039, study PRJNA504765) | marine sediment metagenome | isolation source: marine sediment core GS10_PC15, 223 cmbsf | place: Arctic Ocean: Southern Knipovich Ridge | collected 2010
CATACCTTTCCCGTCCACACTCTTACTTCTTCTTTATAGATGTATCTTTGACCAACAATCCTATCTGCCCTTTTCTTTGGAGCTTCAAGGTCACTCGAAGTTCGGTCGCGCTCAGAAGAGAAGCTTCCATGGACCTTAGACCGAGCTTCAAGACGCGATTGTTGTAATTGAATATTTTTAGGATTTCCACCATTAGATAAAGCGGTGCTATCGTAGTAGTCAGTCATCGTCTTTTGCATTTTTCTTTATATACGACATCGTATATAAATTATCATTTAGCACCAATTTAAAATATATTCTTTCAAGCAACGATCCGTCAATTCCAGGCTATCATATAAATTATGTATGAGTTATTGGTAGTCAGGTTTTTCGAACGGCGTTTTTAACATACACGTTTCGTCGTGCGGGTTTCGTTGGTCTTCCCTACAGTCATATGAACACTCGTAGCCCATAAGCAACATGGCGGGTTCGCTCATCATTTCTTTAGAAAGAAAATAGGGCATCAACTGATTTTCCTTTACTTGTCGTTTTTGTTTAGCGCTCAATCCTGCGCCCCCCATCCCTGAACCTCCCATCCACCGGTACTTGTCACATGATTGGATATAGGTTTCTTTTCCCATCTGCTTCAGTTTCAAAAACAGCGCAACCGTCAACATATCATCTACTTCTTTGGAGTATGTCATATTCCCCGTAATTTTGATGTGTTTCGCATTAGGAAGCATGTCGGATACCGTGTAAAGCATATCTTTTTTCTTTTTCCGAAAATGTTTACGATCACGATCCACCTCGATAAAACTTGCGTGAGGAGCTTGATTTGCCAGATAAACAAAAATAGTTTTCTTATTAATATTCAATCGGCGATACTCTAATGGATCGGAATAACGGATTTTTTGAATCCCTATCGATCCCTGGCACGCTTTTCGATGACAACCTATGGAATGGAGTGAAGTGGAAAGTATATATTCGTCAGAACGCTCCACATTTGTAGCTACTTTATTTTGAAAGTGAGACAATTGCAATTGAGGTATCTGATTTAATCGATCAATAACAATCACGCGTTTATTCATCTGGCGAAACAATGTTTGTAAATGTCCATCTTCGTTTATTTCCTTCTGAATTCTGTGCCACATGTTTTGTTTAGCAATTCTGTTGGCACGATGAACTGCGGCGGACATTTTAGTAAATCATTATAATCATAAAAATAGAGGAACCATAAAAATGGAAAAATCAATCGTTGACATTTTAGTCGGATTAGCATCGGCATTGCTTCAACCAAAGCCGTTCTTGGCGGATTGTCCACATTGTGAAAAGCAAGGAAAGAAGACTATTTTGAAGTATCGAGGTTCTGTAAAGTGTATGTGTTACGGGAGCCGTGAAGCCCTTGATAATTGGGAAATAGATGAAAGAATAGAGCAGCTGAAAAGGTATGCGGTCGCAGGATTGTCGGGTACCAGTAGTAAAAAGGGCGAAACATGCTATCATTACACGTTTATGGCATGCGATGAATGCATTCACCCAGAACATATCCCCGCTTTTACTCATTTTCCAGATGGATGGGAGATGACGGTATTTAAGAGCAAACATTATGGACCTTACGAAGAGGAAATAAATTTTGATGCAATGCACTAATAATTATACATATATATGTATAATGTAAAAGATGGATGAAAAACCTGTTCCCAAGACCTGTTGGTTTGTGATCATTATTATTGTGGTGATCGTCCTCGTGGTGTCGATTGTTGTGCTGGTGATGTGGGATGGGATTTCCCCCACTCCACCACCTCCAAAGCCACCCGAACCCTCCAATACCACCGACGAATTCACCTTTTCTCAACTTCTCTCCACTGTTCCCAATCAATCCAACTCCAAAGAAGTCAACGTGTCCAACGGAACGGTCTTGGGTGATGTTCGCCAGATATTTTTACCTCCACCTACCAATCAACCCTCCCAAGTCCTTATCAACGATGGAAAGCTACGATATGAATACACCGGCGATGGGTCCAACGGATTTGAAGCGCGGTGGCTGGATTACGTCACTACGAGAACTCAGAAGCACTCTGGAACAGAATTCTTTGGTACATCTACGGTCAAAGTCGTTGATTTGGGGGATGTAGAGACGTTCACCGTGGATATCTCGGCACTGAACCTGTCGAACGGTGGAACATTTACCTTACAGATGAACGTCAAAGACATCTCCGGTATAGAAAGCTCCGTAATCGACATTGTCACCTCCCCGAAGACAGCGATGTTCAATAAGAACTCCTTTATCGGCAACGAACCGGGGCAACGTCCCGATTTTTCAAACATTACGGGGATATGGTTGGGAGGTGATTTTAGAGCAGGGGGTGGAAACATCACGATGCATCCCTTACGGTTTGTCCGTTCTCTATCTTAATTATAAAAAAATGAAATCTTTTAAGTGATTGTCTACATTAAAATTTCATGGATTTTTTACATCTTCCTGTTGAACTTCTGCACGTGATTTTACTGCATTTGACCCACGAAGAAATTTTATCTTTTACTGAGATATCCTCTGCATGCTATCGTATATGTGACAACGCCTATTTTTTGGCGCGGAAAACAAACCATAGCTTGTGTTTGCCGAAAGAAACCGTTTCTTTCATCCCTGTCTATAGAAAATATTACAGAAAATTAAATAAGAAATTGATCCGAAGATTGGCACCACAAGATTTTGGATATGACTGGGAAGAGAAGAACAAGAAGATCGTTCAAGATGTGATCGATTCTGGGGCAAACTTGCGCTTTCATTATCGCGGAATGACACCATTACAGATAGCTATCGAAAACGAAGAAAGTAAGATGGTGAACATGTTATTAACTGCAGGATCGGATGCAAACGCGCGAGGTCCTTTCGGATTAAATGCTCTTCTCATGTGTTTAATTTATTTTGATTTTGACTCAAATCTCACTACTATTAAGTGCCATAAAGACAAAAAAATGTTTGAAATACTTACCATGTTGTTGGAAGATGGAGCAGATCTTCCAGAACATGACTCAAGCATAATTACATTTGCGATCAGCAGACTATTCAAGGATGAAAGAGGCAGAGAAATTCTATCATGTGTTCCGTCCAATGAAAAGAATCCGCGCTTTTACAGTAAATTACGTCAATTATTAAGAGACTAAGTTGCTTACTACATATACATTATTATCGTTTGACAATAAATTAGTCAGATTGCAGCAATTCTTCCACTTTGGCGTGTAATTCCTTCATCGCTGTCAAGGTGTTGGGTTTCTGGGTCACAAACCATGGATACGACTTTCCGATGTGGTGTTCCGAGTTTTTCAATAACTGCACCAGCCGTTCGTCGGACGCATTGCGAAGGGATTGCCACGGCAAATCGGGAAATTTCCACAAATATTCGGTACGAAGATCCACGTCGTTTCTGGCCTCTGTAAGCCACACTTCCGAGTAAATCGTCACATGTTCGCATCGAATCGGTTTGGTAAACACAAATTCGAGAGAACCAAGTCGAATCTCTACAAAACAACCGCCATTCGTCACTTTCAATACGCAGTCGGGGCTGGGAAGATACTTGAATCCGTCATCGACTAAAATCACTTTCTGAAGCTCTTTTTTATGTGTCAGTACATACAACTTTTTACATATCAGTGACATGACAGCAGTCTCTTTCACATCCAAAAGCCGCAACACGTCCAATATCACCTTTTCGTTGGGCGATGGGGAAGAAACTATATCTTCTTTCAAGGAATCTTTAGTTCCTTGATCCTCTTCTTTTTCCAAGGAGTCTTTCGTTTCGAGTTCCGAGGGTTGCTCCTCTTTGTCTTCCAAGGGTTGCTCCTCTTCGTCTTCCAAGGGATCTTCTTTTAGCGTTACAGGGATGGTTTTTTCGTCTAAAAATTTTAGAATGTCCATGGTAGTGTCATCTTCTTTTGGTTGAGGTATGAGTGTTACGTCCTCCATTTTCTACAATCGGCTCTCTTTCTTCTTGGGTTTTAGATTTCCTTAAAGTTAAAGATAAAATGACGGCAAGTATCACCAACAAGGAAAAAGAGATTCTTAAATACTTTCCCCGAGAAGAGTAGTTTTGATAGTGAACAATTAAAAATTGATTCGAAAAAGGGTGTTGAATCGCACAAATGTCGCAGTTACTGTCCACAGAGATTTGTTGAGTACTATGGAGCAGTGTGCTCCATCCAGAAAACGTGACGTTTTTGATAGACTCCATTTTTGCATTTATTGTCATCCCGAAGACAAAGGTAGCTGCTATCGTGCAGCTATCGAAAGTGCAGTGAACCATGGGTGCGACGAAATTCAACCCTCCAAAACGCGTTCCTCCCATCGCAAAAAACACTAACAATTCTATTTTTATTTCTCTCAAAAAGAAATAAAATTACACGCTATTCAGCGCTTCAGCGTCCGGATACAACGAAAAAGGTTTGAATGGGTTCGTCACTGTGTTTGTATACGAATTCACGACATAAACTCCCTTATTTTGTAAATCCATAGATTGTTTGCGTCCTAAGTACAATTTTGCGCCGCAGATACACGAAAACCACGTCAAAATACCCAACACAACTTCTATCATCGCTTGTATCACTAAAAGTTGAACATCCACATGATAATGAGTTATTTCATGGGTGGATGTATACCCAATAAACGTAAACACGACAATCAAGTAGATCATCAACGAAAAGAGAGCGACCAAGGCTTGCGTAATCACGTAGAAAAGTAATAAGCGTTGCTGACTCATTGACCCGACCCACCCTATGGACAACAGCACCCAATATCCTGCACAGAAAGGAACAACATACATATAGCCATAGCGTAGTGTCAATCCGTTGTACACAAGAACACCGATCGAAAAAACCCACAGCCCAATAAGAGTGATCTTTGTCTTTTTGATTAACGCAAGATACATAGTTTTATTGTATGTATGAATGTAAGGTACATTCATTTTTAGAAACATACTCTTATGCTGTAGATTGAGTGATACACAACGCTTTGAATGATTTTTGTTGCAAGTATACCCATTCTCTTTGTGAGGACCATCGATGGCGTGTAAGGTGCTCTTTCAAATAGTTGTACAAACCAAGCGTCATAAACTCGTAACCGTTGGTAAACTCGGCTGCATTCAATAATTTTTCAAACCGAAAAAAGTTACCTTCATGGATGTACATCTTTCCCAACAGCGTAAACATCTTGTTGGGCACAGACGCGTATTCCAAATCGTCAATCAAATCCTCGGTGGTGATGTCGGGTTTTATGTGTAGGGGCAAATCTACAGAAGGCGGTGCAACAAACGCAAATCCTTTGGGTACAATACATTCAAAGGGACGTACATCTACCTCAGAAGTGTGAGGTACGAGAGGGCGTTGGCGCTTAGCGGTTTGCATTATCAGACTTTTTGGGTATCTGCTTCCATAAAACATTCATTTTTTACCAATATTCCTGACCGTTTTATTTGTTAAAATGACGCCAAACCTGGTCACTTTTAACTTATTTCGATCCAGTTCATAACTACCAGGTCGTTCGGATCAGTTGATCCGGACAGGGTCGCTGATAAGTTACACGTTATTATATCAGAAGTCCCTGCTATGTCTGAATTTATATCGAACAATGGAGAGGAATTTCCCATTGTTGTCGGAAGTACCGTAGCACCTGGAATCGGTATAGTACCGATTAGCGTTCCACCGGTTGCAACCGTTGCACTTGTATCTATTTCTGCAGCCGAATTGGCACCAGCAGAAACAAAAGAAGCTCCAGTCAGAGTAGTTGGGTTAAGTAAAACCTCTATAACATGACTAGGGCCTGATACTTGGAATATTGTGATGTTTACAAGTCGCAACGTCACTCGGTTAAACGTTGATTTTAGTCGCAACGATATTAGAGGTTCCGGAACAGAAGCAAAAACAACAGTTTTATTGACAGAAGCATTAAACTGAGGGTAGATAGAGGAGGGTATTCCTTCACATAATACACTTTGAGCCATCATTCTCATCTCAGACGGAGTGACCCCACCCGAAACACTTTCTATTTCATATCGAATGGGGAGTTTGGCAGTTCGGGTGTATGGTAGTTTCAAGGTCGACGAAAAATTAAATATATGGGCGTAGTTAATTACACCATCTATAAACAATCCGAGACGCACTTGTCCCACACCCAACCATTGTTGGTCAATCACTATTAAAAACGCTACGTCCCATGTAGTGATCGTGATTCTCGAAGGACCACTTCCGTCAAAGGTATCAAAATTCCAACTGCTTTGTGCAACCACCGTATCAACCTGATCTTTTCTATGAACAACGTTCATGGTGGTACCATTCAATTCAAAAAAGAACCCCTCTCCACCTAACGGGTTCGTTACTTGGTCATCTTCATCATCAAAGGCACCAATTCTTGATACGACGCCAGCTTGTCCACCACTAATTTCAAACACACCACTACATAAAATCATTTTGGATTTGCCTGGTTGATACACGATATATGCTTTTGATTGTCGAACTACACGACCGCCTGTGTTGGTTGTCGCCATCGCTATATAGGAATCAGCAGGGACAGAGGTTGACGTGGCCGCTCCCGTAACGATTTCATTGATGAGTAAGGGATTCTTAGCATCAGCGCCTACACTCAGATTTTCGAAAATTGTGCTAGGATTTGAGACACGCAATCGATCAACAGCATCTTGATTGGATGTGGTGTTCGTCAACACCAATTTTCCTACGGTCAATATACCTTTGCCCATTTGTTTTACAATGTTCACAAATAAATATGTAAAAATTAATGTAAATAACAACATTATATGTATACATTGTAAAATTCTTTATTTGAGTCGTACAGATTCAACGGATGTATCCTCGGACGATCCGTTTATCCAACAAGTGGATAAACGCTAAATTGACTCAAAAACTGCTTCCTGTTGTCCCTGTCCCACCAGATGCACCACTGTAAAACATTCATTTTACCAATATTCTCCGATTTGTTGAATGGCTTTTTCCAAATCTTCTTTCGAGGATAAGACCGTGATGCCTCGTTTTAGAGGGGGAAGTAAGTAATCCTGTTTATACAAATACGTCAAGTCTGTGAGCGTAGCGATGGGTTTTTCTTTGATTTTTTGTCGTTTGGTCCTTGATTTTGGATCGGTGATGATTCCTCGAAGCGTCAGCGCTCCTGAATCCCGATCCTTCCTTAGAAATTGCCATCCCCTCCCAATATCGAACACGTTGGCACCTTTCAATGAGGATTGTGGAGGAGGCAAGGATAGTTCCATGTCTTCTTCTAAAATAATTTCAGGAAGATCTTCTTCAAACTCTTCGGTTAGAATCTCGTCAAACGACATCACGTCCCCCATGCCTTTCCCCAACGCTCGAAATTTACCCGCAGTGTATCTCGCAGGATTTTGATCCTGGGTAAAGAAAGCCCACAAACTTATTTCAGGTTCGTATCGATGGGTGGATGGGTTGATGTATGTTTTGTTTGCGTGAGCGATTTGGTGCATAATTCGAGTGATCTCCTCTTGAGGAATGTCTAAATAGGACATCCATCCCTCAATAGCAACGATATTCTCGACGACGTCTTTGGTTAACAGCTTGGGACGTTGCCACTCGATCCATCCCAAAAACAAGGGTCTTTGAACATGCCTTCGAAATTGTTGATAACTTTTCCAATACCGCGGTTCATAGATCCAATACATCGTCTCCAACGTCTTTACAAGGTCTTCTTCTTCCCAATCATAGATGGTTGGGTTGTATTGTAGCCGTAATATGGGATCTATGGAGTCCGGGTCGTTTTTGTAAAGAAACACCAACGATCGAGATTGCAACATCCGCTGAAAATCTTGTCGTCCATCTCTTTTTTCGGTGTCAGAGAGTTGCATCCAAATTCTGTAAATCTGGTACATCTCCATGCGTTCCAACCCCTCTGCACCTACAAATCTTGGACGGGGAGTCGATGCGGTTATTAAATCTCTTGGTAAAACGTGCGGTAAAACGTGCGTTTTGATAACTGGAATCTCCGTAAATCGCACGGTGCGCACCTTCATTTTTTAAGAGACGATAATAAGATTGACATCGATGGATGTCAATATATCTACATATACACATATATCTACATATCTACTACTTTTCTGTGATCACGGTGGTGTGATGAACATCCAGAAGGTGATGCAACATGTCTTCATGGGTGAACGTGGATTCCTTGGTAAACGTGCAGCGGACGTCATCACATTTCCAACTGTTTATACTATGGATGAGAATAGGCACGCCATGCTTCTCTTTGGCATGTTTCAACGCAGAACGGAGCAATTTGAAGCTTGACCGTTTGGGATGGGTCCCTCCGCAGCATTGATACTTGAATTGGGAGGGGGACTTGGTTCGTTTGCCCTTTCGGAAGGTACCATATGGATTCGAAAAAGTTACAAAATCGTAGCCTCGACCGACACATCCATGTCGACATGTGGGACAGATCTTCTTTCTTTGGAACCATTTTCGCAAGCATTTCTCGTGATAATATTTTCCTATACAGTCACACCGTGCTGTGACGCTTCGTAATCCAACGCAATTCTCCAAACAGATACAGCATTGTTCTACGCGAGGTTTCAACACGAACAGAGCGGATACTTGGACGTCCACCGCCCCAGCGGTCCCCATCAATTCATACAGCCCTCCAAAGTAGGCTTTCGTTAAAAGATGCACCTTTTGTCTCATATCTGGGTCTTTAATGCCCTCAAACACAATATCTTCATTCTTTGCTGTCAGACAAAATTCCATCATTTCTGGTAGGTTGATGGTTTTTTAACACAATCAAATATTCATTTTTTGTTTTTGGCGGTCTTCTGCAAAAAAATGAAAATTTATACGTCTTTTTCGAGGGTTCAAATGGACATAGAAACCCCTATTCGCTCTTTAATCCACTTTTATCCAGGAAAAACGTCGTTGTCCTTTGGGGAATTAGAGGAATCAGGGAATGGAAGACGATTTAGACTACATTTGAACAAAGATGGCACATCGTGGGTGGACGGGTTCATGATGGATCCTCTTCCTACTGTGGCGGATTTTGGGGCGTTGTGGGCGTTGAAACCGCCCACCCGCGGACTGATAAAGATCATGGGGAAAGAGCGTGAAGTTCCACGATACCAACAAACCTACGGAAAAGGGTATTGGTTTAGTGGGATGGAACATCCTCCTCTACCCACTCCACCGATTTTGCAACGTTATTTGGATTCCATCAACACCACTGCGATGTACAGCGATCAAACGTTCAATGAAGCACTGTTGAACTGGTATTCGGATGGAACGCAGTACATTGGTCAACATGCAGATTCTTTGACGAATATGAATTTGGGTCCAAACGGAGAATCCGTCATTTTCTCAATGACGTTCCAAGAAGGATCGAATCGGCGGATTTTTCGAATGAAACCGAAGGCAAAGTTTGGAAAGACCGCAGAGGAACGAAAACGACTCGGAAAGGAGCGCGTGGACATCGAAATGCCGAACGGACTGGTTCTGGTGATGGGCGGCTTGTGTCAAGAGACGCATACCCATCAAGTTCCCAAAACCAAAAAAGAGGGTGGAAGACGAATCAATCTGACCTTAAGATCTTTCCAATAAACAAACATATTATTAACTCTAAATAATATTAACAAATTATACAACGTGAGCGTCAACAGGTTTTCAAAAAATTGTACTGGAAAGATCCCTATATTGCAAAAAATTGAATTTTTTAACGGTGGCAATAATATTAAATATTACCTACTTATCATTATGTGGAATGTACCTTCGAAAGCTTATTTGAGAAAGAAATCCTTATTCCAATTTGAAGAAGTTCTTGAGGAAGAGGGAAAATGGCTACACTATCCTGATCAACTTTGCAAAGAGTTGATGTTTAATAAAGCACTACTTCATAAACATGGCGATTTTGATCATGGTCTCTATAAGCTTCCTCCAGAAATCATCTTGAAAAATTTACTCCCCCATTGCATCACCGATTGGATTCGAGTGGTGGGATTTTACCGCCGCGTCTTGCAGATAGGAGGTCGTCGTGAGGAAAGAGACGACAAGGTCTTGATCTTTCTTCAAACGACCGATGTCAGAGACGTTTGCCAATACTTAGGTATGAAGACGTCTCATCCACCCCATGCTTTTGCGGCAGGACTTGTAGAAGGTGATAAAATAATTCATCTGAGTGTCTACGAAAAACCGCGGTCTAGAGTTGTATCAAAAGGATCAACGATTGTTGTGCGGTACAAATCCGACTTTCGTAGGAAAGAGTGTCCAGGAAAGTGCAACTGTATCCGCTTTTGGAGGGAAAACCTTGCAGAATATATATAATAAAATGTTTATTCTTATATTTATTAAATATAAGAAATAGTCAACTTGGCAATGAAATTTAAGACAACTGGTTTTCGGAATCTGATAACCACGAAATGGTAAACACTGGTAAAAACGTTTTTCCGGACGAAGAACCACCGATAGTTCCCCATTCCTTGCGTATTGTAACCGTGAATCCGTCCTCTACGACAAGTTGGTGCATAAACTGATTCGTAGTATTCGACAGAACAACTATGCCATCTTGACTTGTGCAGAACCACAACGACCCAAACACAGCAAGGGCATATTTGTTGTATTCCGGAGGAATGGTAGGAGACATATCGATATTTCTCCTCCTTCTGTGGCGGATTTGTGTACGGATGAGTTCGTACGCACAATCGAGGTTTGTTTGTAAACTATTTTCTTTTAATCTATCCAACACGTCCTCATCATCGCCTGTAATAATCGCTCTGGCTTCTTTCGCTGTAATTCTCTTTTCTGTCATTTTGGCTATATTATGTACAGATATATTTTCATTTTACAACCGTCCATAGTTTTGATACTGAGGGGGCTGTTGTCCATAGCCTGGACTCACTCTGCTGGGGGGAGACGAATATGGATAGGGTGGTGCGTTGGTAAAAGGAACTGTAGTTGGAGGGCGTCTATAGGGTTCTTGCTTATAACAAACCCTTACGTTTTCATAACAATGACGATCGCTGTGACACGAATGCGCGTTGTGACACAATTCATCATGTTCGCAAGACAAACACAGTCCCATTTTTTAGTACCGATTTATTAGCAATTAACTAAAACTGATTTTTTCTAAGAATCTGCATCCTATAAATAGTATTGGTAAACTAGGATGGAACCACAGTCTCTACAAATGCACTGTTTGAAACACGTTTTGATGAGTCAGAAATGCTCCAAACGCGGTTGTACAAAGGTTCCAATGTCGTTTCAAGTCCTACGAGAAGAAGAAGTGCTGTGGTGTCAAGAACACTACGAATACTCTCAATTTTATCACGATGCATTGTGTGTCTATTATACACATCACAATGGGCACAGACCGTTTCGTGTACATATCGGAAACACCACAGCCTACATTTACAACAACACTTCCCGAAGACTCCACAATCAAAGTCCCCTATATTCCTATGAAAACATTCTTCGCGTTTTCATAGGGGATAACAATGGAAAACAAAAGGGAAATACGATCCTTCTTGAGATTGAACCACAACATTATGTCTACATTGGACAATACCTCTATACATTCGAAACTGAAGAGGTCATTGAAGGCTATCATTCGTATCTTGACTCCAGCGATATTCCACGTCCACGGGCTGTTGGTGAAAAGTATGTATATTGTATAAGACAACACAAGTATTATGACAAAGCTCCCTTTTCCTTAGAAATGGGTTTTGATCTCATTCCTTTTGCAATGAAAGGATCACCGATGGTTATTGGTATGCTGTCCACAAATTGAGTTAAAAACGATACACTTTTTGATCTGAAAGTTAGAATGGAAGACTATGGATATATAAAAATTCGTTCCGATGCGTTAGACGCATTCCTGTATGAACCGGAAGAAGAATGCCCCTTAACCGTTCATCTGCGTTCCGGACGGCACATCCAATTTTATGAACATCCCTCTGCGCAAACACTCAAAAACTTAACAGCGGCCTTGGGTCGGAAACCCATCCATTGGAAGTTGCGGTCTGGAGGAATTGGAAAAGAACCCGCGTTGGTGAAAATAGTAGAAGAATAACCACATAAAATTTAATTTGTGACTCATTGGAAGATGGATATACACATTCCCTCGTTGTCGATCAACGGAATGGCGGTAAAAGCCGCACTTGTATCTCCTGGTATGCCCGATGCGATCACCGTCAAATTTTGCTTATCTTCCACCGTCAACATCACTTGAAGGATTTTTACGTTGTCGTTTTCTCTTTCGATCTCCACGTTGTACGTTTCTGGGGCTTCTAAGTTTAAATACTCCGAAACATCCCCAAAATTCACGGCTTCCAACATCCTTTCTCCATCTACGATTACCCTCACAGCAGGAGCTTCTGCAGCTCCGTGAACAAACCGCAATCGCGCTTTTCCACTCATGGGGCATCCACTATCATCACGAACTGCCAACAACTTCAACGACCGAGAATCACTGGCACTACCCACGGCTATAGCCGTGTTGAAAGTACCTCCACGGACTTTAAGAGTGCCTCGTATAAGCGTTTTTCGGGATTTAAAGGAAGCAACTTTGATTTGGTAGATACCCCTGTCAAGAGTTAGGTACCCAGAAACGTGTTTGTAAGCCATGTTACTCAAGACTTTTTGGCTATCTATATACACATCGACATTGGAAGCTCCCGCAATGTTGTGTACCACCCGAATAGAGCCTTTCTTGGAGGAAATACGTTTGCGTTCTTTTTCTCTTTTTGGTTTTTTACGCTCGTGCTGTTCTTCACGACGGGGTTTATCGGCACGGTGGGGTTGTTCGGCACGGTGGGGTTTATGACACGTTTCGCAGGTTTTGCCGGAATGACCCATTTTTGTGATAGATAGATTTTTCTTCATACACTTTGTTATGCTTTCTGTTAAAAAGTGAACTTTTTTAACGGTTTAAGAAATGATAAACGATGTATTCGGTTTTTACGTTTGCGAAGGGAACCTATTCCGCCCGTAAGGATACGCGCTATCTGAATTTGAGCAGACAAGGTCTTACAGAAGTCCCTAATCTATCAGATTTTACCGAATTAAGGGTGTTGAACCTCAGGTGCAATCACATTTCCGAGATTCCTTCTCATCTCTTGCAGAATAAAAAGTTGCATCGCATTGATCTGCAATTCAACACTGTTGAATTAGACGCCATCCCGGAGTTTCTCCGAGTCCTGCCTGATCTCATTGTGTTGGACAGAAGAACTGTCCAAATTCGTGACCTACCCGTTCTACAACGTGTAAGTCATCTGTACAAGGACCTCCCTAAAGAAACCCAAGATCAAATTCGAACGTTGTTGCTTGTGAACCGTTTTTATATGGAAAACGCACTGCCGATTGAAATTCTTGAACTGATTTTCGTGTACCTTTCTACCCACCATGCGGAAGATTACGACAAATGGATGCGCAACTATTGCATATGTAGAAATCATCTGGACAGTGTGTGCATTGAATGCGAAGGCAAGGAAGCCATGGACGATGAATTTTGCAAGACGATTGTCGACGATTGTGCAGTCAAACACGAATACCATCGTCATTGCATCCGAAAGTGGTTGAAATGTAGGAAGGTGTGCCCATTGTCCAACAAACCATGGACAAAAGAGTTTTAATTCGACTATTTTGTTGTTACTATATTATTGGGTTCAATAATATATAGCCGTAATCAGTTCTTATATGAAACATAGTTTCTGTAAGGTCGTTCTCCCAAGGAACTTCAAGACGTGACCGTAAGTCTAAAATTTTATCTTCGAAAAAAAGATAAAATATTCCATAAGAGTATACAAAAATTGATGCACGACGAAAGGTCATACAAAATTGTGATGATTGGGGAAAGCGGCGTTGGGAAGAGTAATATCTTGTCTCAATTCAGTTTTCGAGAGTTCACACACCATTGTATGCCTACCATCGGGATCGATTTTAAGTGTAAGAAGTTCCTTGTTCCAATAAACGATAAAGAAACGATACCTACCACGCTTAAGATTTTTGACACATCCGGACAACATCGTTTTCAAAGCATCACGGAACATTATCAATCTTCCAATGCAGACGGGATGATTGTCGTGTTTGACGTTACCAATCTCTCGACTCTTCGAAGAGCAGAGAACCTCATCGAGCGAGCACGAGAAATATCCCCCTTGGGTGAAAATCTACCCATTCTTTTAGTTGGAAACAAGACCGATTTAACGGACAAACGATGCATCACTCCCAAAGAGGAGGAAGAAACGGTGCACCGCTTGGACATAGAACCATGCTTCGACATCTCTGCCAAAACTGAGCCTGATGAGTGTGATGCCGTGTTCCAAAAAATAACGTTGTTGATCCACGAAAACCGGCTGTTGCATGTAGAAACCAAAAATTCACATTCGGATTCAACGCAAGATGAACCCCAAAAAAGAGCGATCCAGCAACGATTCACCTTACTCAGTAGAGTGCTGGATACATTACTACTTTGTTCTTGCAAACATTCTCAATGAGTTATTTTCATTTGTTGAAATGAAAATACATTTGTTTACCACCTAATCACTGTGAAATAGATTCTGATAGTTGAAGTCTCTCAGAGGAACGTGTTGAAATTGTACGAGCCAATGTCCAGAACGTCCTGTTACTTCATTTTTGGCGACCTCTATTTTTTCTGTTCTGGGCAAACAATCGTAAGAACGTGCATCGTGAGAAAGATCATAGAGAGAGTCATTTTCAGATGGTCTCTTCCACCATATCTTTAATTCGGAGTCCTGCTCCATCAATCGTAAGCAAGCATCGTCTTCATTATCCGCTATAACCATGTCTCTTGGTCCTGGTATAGTAGGACCAAGATCAACTTCAGGATCGTCTTCAGGGTAATAAATCAAAAAGTAAACAGACATTATCAATTGTGATGTTCATCACATCGTCAATATTTCATTTTTCGTAAATGAAATGTTCCACCTAATCTTTTACCACCTAATCCTTTACCACCTAATCCTTTACCACCTAATTGATTAATATATTAATGATTAATCACGCACATGAAGAAGTAAATGTGGACAGATGAAGATATCAAATATATTTGTGAAAATTACGAATCTGGAAAGATGAGTGGTATTGATTTGGGTAAAAAATATCATGTGTCCAAGAAAAGAATTTATTCGTTGTTGCGAGCGCAGGGAGTGACAGTTGCTAGGAAAAAGCGATATCGAAAACATTCGCTCATTGAAACCTACTTTGACGAAATCGATACACAAAACAAAGCCTATTTTCTGGGATTCCTTTTTGCGGACGGTTGTAACTTCACAAATAGTGGTTCAATTAGTATGGAATTGTCAATCCATGATATTGACATTCTTCGTGCATTTAAGGAAGAATGGGGTTATTCTGGCGATGTTACTATAACAAATAGAGAGGGCAAACAATATGGACTTTTAAGGGTTCATAGCAAGTATATGAGTCAAAGATTGTCTGATCTCGGCATGGTAAAAGCAAAATCGCATGTTCTTAAGTATCCAACATATCTAAATCCATTCTACCAAAAACACTTTATTCGTGGCTATTTTGACGGAAATGGAACTATCAATTATTGTAAAACACAAAATTTTTATACTTTCAGTATAATTTGTGGAACACCCGCATTTATCGATTCCATGAAAGTGGAATTTGAAAAACTTCTGTGCACTAAATTCACGTTTGGAGTTGCACGAGATGGAAAATGTAAAAAACTAAACGCGTACAGAAAATCATTCATTCACTTAATAATGAAGTTTCTCTATGAAGAGGCTGAACTCTATTTATCGCGGAAATACAACAAATTTTTGGAGTTCGAAAGATGGAAATAATTAATATATTTATAATTTTATATATTAACGAATTAGTCAACCATGTCGATTTTTGGACCCGCGGTAGACTCTGGTGAGGGTGAAGAAGTTCCCAAATCCGCATCCGAAGGCGTAAACCCACCTTGAGGGTCTGCACTTGCCGAATATAATTTCGAAATGATGGGATGACACACCTCTTCCACCTCCCTTTGCTTGTCTGCGTATTCTTCGATGGAGGCGGTCTGATTGCCATCCAACCACGCTTGTGCTTCCGTCAAGGCCGAGGAAAGAGTTGTACGATCACTTTCGGAAAGATTTTCTTTCGTTTCGTCCCCAGAAAGTACACTTTTGGTGCTATAGACAAACGTTTCGAGTTTGTTTTTCGCTTCCACGCGTTCTCGAACTTTCTTGTCTTCTTCAGCAAACGTTTCTGCTTCACGCACCATTTTTTCGATGTCGTCTTTGCTCAGCCGTCCACGATCGTTGGTGATGGTGATTTCTTCTATTTTATCCGTACTTTTGTCTTGAGCCTTGACCATCAAAATGCCATTTACGTCGATGTCAAAACTTACTTCGATCTGTGGAACGCCTCTGGGTGCCGGTGGAATGCCTACGAGTTGAAAGGTGCCCAATAGATTGTTGTCTTTGGTCATCGCCCGCTCTCCTTCATAGACTTGGATCTGCACCCCCGGTTGATTGTCCGCGTAGGTGGAGAAAGTGTTGGATTTATGGCACGGAATGGTGGTGTTTCGTTCAATGAGATTGGTCATCATGCCGCCCGCGGTTTCTATACCTAAAGACAACGGGGCGACGTCCAACAACAGGATATCATGCATCCCCGTCTCTCCAGCAATCACTCCCGCTTGTACAGCCGCTCCATAGGCTACGGCTTCGTCAGGATTGATGGATTTACACAACTCTTTGCCATTGAAGAAACTACTGAGAAGTTGTTGGATTTTGGGAATCCGTGTCGACCCCCCCACCAACACAATTTCATCGACACTCTTTTTATCCATACCAGAATCTTTCAGCACTTGATCTACAGGATTCATGGTGCTTCGAAACAGGTCATTGCACAGTTCTTCAAATCGTGCGCGTGTAATTTTCGCGTAAAAATCCTCTCCATCGTGCAACGCATCGATTTCTACAGAGGCTTGTGTGGCAGAAGACAAGGTCCGTTTTGCCCGTTCACACGCCGTTCGTAGTCTTCGAATGGCTCGTGGGTTGGTGTACAAATCCGCTTTGTGTTTTCGTTTGAATTCTTGACAAAAATGAGCGACGAGACGGTTGTCAAAGTCTTCACCTCCTAAATGCGAATTTCCCGACACAGCTTTCACTTCAAAAATACCATCTTCGATACATAACAACGATACATCAAACGTGCCACCTCCACAATCAAAGATCAACACGTTTTTCTCCCCTTGGCCTTGTTGTTCGAGTCCATACGCAATGGCTGCCGCGGTAGGTTCGTTGATGATCCGTTTGACAGTCAACCCAGCAATAACACCAGCATCCTTGGTCGCTTGACGCTGTGCATCGTTGAAATACGCTGGAACCGTAATCACAGCACCTTGAATGGATTCGCCAAGATAACTCTCTGCAATGTCTCTCATCTTTCCCAAGATCATCGACGTGATTTCCTCGGGTGCAAACGCACGCGTTTCACTTTTGTAGGTTACTTGGATAAAGGGTTTGTCTCCCTCGTGTTGCACGACTTCAAAAGGCCATAATTTCTTGTCCGATTGAACTACTGGATCCGAGTATTTACGTCCAATGAGTCTTTTTGCGTCAAAGACGGTATTTTCAGGGTTCATGGAACATTGATTCTTGGCAGGGTCCCCGACCAACCGTTCTGTGTCGGTAAACGCCACATAACTCGGTGTGGTTCGATTTCCTTGATCGTTGGCAATGATCTCCACTTTCCCATTTTTAAAGATTCCCACTGCAGAATACGTGGTACCACAATCCAAACCTATGTATCGTTCTTTCTTTTCGCTCATTTTATAAATGTAAAATGAATGTGGAATATCAATTTCATTTTCTTCAAAACAATGAAGAAGTGCAAAAAATGTGAAATCGATAAACACTCAGACGAATTCCAGACAAAAAAAATATGTAAACAATGTCATTCTTGTGCTCTTAAAACCTGCAAAGTCTGCAATGTTGAAAAAATGCGGATGGATTTTCGAATAACGACAATTACATGCAAAGAATGTTTCAAAAAATTAGAAAAAGAAAAAAGGAATCAACAGAGAGAAGCTCGTGTTGGAACAAAGAAATGCCATCGCTGCTATGAACGAAAAGTTGTTGGATCCTTTGAAACTGCGAGAATATGCAAAGCATGTTTTTGGCAAGGCAAGGAAGCAACAGAGATGATCTGTGAACAGTGTGGTATTAAAAAGCCCAGTTCAGAATATTATAAATCGGGAAGATATCATCTATTTCAGAAAAAATGCAAACTATGTGAAAATGTTCGACGCCAAAGTTTGAAATGTGCAAAATATTCCATACAAGATGATTATTTCGACGTCATTGATCATCCAAACAAAGCTTATTTCCTTGGGTTTTTGTATGCGGATGGGTATAATTCTCAAAAAACCGGCAAAGTAAAAGTACATCTCAGCAGCAAGGATGCTGATTTGCTTTACAAATTTCAAAAAGCCCTCGGAATGAACAATCCACTGTATGATATCAACAAAACGCGAGGAGAAAAACATTTCACCTATAAATGTTTAATGATATGTAATCTCCGAATTAGCGATTCCCTTGCAAAATGGGGATGCTTTCAAAATAAAACATACACATTGACATTCCCAAAATGGTTGGAGGAAAACCATATTCCGCATTTTATTCGCGGTTATTTTGATGGAGATGGTTGTTTAACAGGTTCCATGGATAAAAAATGGGGGAAATTTAAATGGTGCATGTCGATTACAGGAAATAGGGAATTTATATATGCCTTAAAACGAGTAACTAATAAATACATAAAAATAAATGGTTCTTTTAATGTGCGTCATCCGGAATCACCCACAGTGGGTGTTTCTTGGGTGTTCAAAGGTAGAAACCAGATACAACGATTTTTAGACTGGATTTACCAGGATTCAGATTTGTATCTTGATCGAAAATATCAATATTATCAACGATTTCTACAAAAATTACCAAAATATCCTATATAGTTACATCTATCCATGGATAGATGTATCGTTCCTTCTTTTCGCTCATTTTATAGATGTGAAATGAATGCAGAATATCACTTTCATTTTTCAAAACGATGAAAAGTGCAAAAAAATGAAATTTTTTATGTATTTTAGTGAGCATTAATACCATTATTAATACCATTATTAATGCCATCTGAAACTTTTGTTACGCTCATTATTGGGGATATTGACGAAGTCGCTCATGTTTGCGACTATTTTGGAAAGGGTTCAGAGAATTGGGACCGACTCAAAAAAGGTGTCAACGAGTGTGGTTTGGTACGAATCGAGACGGATTCCACTCGTACGTATAATTGTGGCTCGAGTGTTATTGCGATCAAAATTCGCGCAAACAACTCGGGTTCCCATTTCGTTGTCAAGCGTAAAATGGATGGCTCCATTCGCATTGACGCACGCATTGAAACACCAAAACACGACCGTGGGGATATCTCAGCGGGCCGTTTGGTGGCATGCACGTTAGATACCATCCAAAAGATCAAAGAACTCTTAGAAATCGACAATTTACGGTTTCTTAATTGGGATGAGACACAACTCCTTTACGACATTTTCATCGATGCCAACGGGGTTGATATTAAACTTGCCTAAATATATTTCAAACAAAATATATTTTTACTCGTATTTGAACTGCCTTAGTTCTTGATTTCTTTCTAAGAACTTGTTCGATTCAGATCGTCAAAGCGATAACAGCCCATCGTGCGTTGATGCTGAAAATGACGCCACGACTCAAATACGCAGTGAAATCGCCTAACGTCGCAAATGTAAAGGTGATTTTGAACAACGTACCGCTGGCTGCCGATTCACTGGTGGTGACAATATTACGTGTTTGGAGAAACGGATCCGGGACATTGTCGATTTTA